>JACCDX010320042.1_pt1 | contig 33268 bp, 34 predicted proteins | sample 7449681 | NCBI WGS metagenome assembly JACCDX01 (sample SAMN15323450, study PRJNA562643) | freshwater metagenome | isolation source: river surface water | place: USA:Blue River Watershed | collected 2017-08-18
GTTTGAGATTCAGGATCGGCACCTCCTTTCTTGGAACCCTTTTTAGATCCTTTCTTGGAAGCTTTCTTGGAACCTTTCTTGGAGCCCTTTTTCTTGCCTCCAGTTTGAGATTCAGGATCGGCACCACCGCATTGACCAGCAGCTCCACCTTTACCTTTGTAAGAACCACGTTCATTTTCAACATATTGTTTAACAAAATCAAGATCTTTTTCGGCTTTTAACATTTTCTTAAGTTCAGCCATATCAATTTCTTTAGTTGATTCTTTATCATCAACCTTTTCTTTAAGTTCAAACTTGTCTTTAGCAGTTTCCTTAACATAAATACGATGGAATTTTTCACCAGCTTTTTTAGTAAGAACAAATGATAAACCCTTTTCACCATCAATAATGGATTCTTTAACAAGATGTTTGACACCTTTTAATTTAAAGGACTTTTGGTTTTCGTGACGGAAAGTAACAGTACTCATATATATAAATAATGAGAAAAAATTTTTTTAAATATATTTTTAGCAAAATTTTTATTTATCAAATAAATTTGAAAAAATAATATTTTAATTTAAAATAATAATATTTGTTAATCTAATAATGATATCTAAAATTTCCCAAATGCTAAATTTTGAAACTGATAGTTCAAAATTTGATACTGATGAAATTGATCAAGAAATTAATAACTTATTTAATTCATCAAATAAATTTAATAGTTTTGATGAAAATGAAAATGCAAATGAAAATGATTCTGATGAAAAACCATTTTATCAAATGGATTATAATAATCAAATAATAAATTTTAAAACCCAAAATGATTTAGCGTCTTTTATAAGTAATAAATCAAAATATATTGACCCATTTTATGTTTTTCATATTCCTAAACCAACACATGTCATCACTGTTAAAATGCGTAGTATTGAATTAATTATTGGATATTTATTAAAGTATAATAAATATTACATTAGCGAAATTACAAAATAACACCACAAAAAAAATAAAATATTAAGTGTATTTAATAATCCAATTTTTAATGGATAATATAAATTGTAAAATTAAAACAGATGCAAATGATGACATTATAATAATTCCAAGAAAAGGTTCAACTATAAATTTATTTAAATTACCAGTTAGTTTGGTTAAACCAAATAGTAATAACCAAGTTGATATAACTTTATTAAATTATCAAGACTTATTTGATCATGTACAAACCAATGGAAAATTTAATGGGGTTCATTGGATTTATTATTATGTTAACAAATCAAATTGTAAAATGACTTTGCATATGAGGTCAATAAAATCAGTTGCTGACTATCTTTATAGAAACTATAATCAGCTTAATTTACAAATTAACAAAAAATACAGTGAGAAATCAAATTATTTTAATTAAAAAAAATTAAAAAAATTGATAATAATTAAAATTAATTATTATCGATTGTTTTCAATGCCAAATAATGGAGAAAATCAATTAAATTTTAAATACGGTCAATATTCTATTCCTCCGTCAAATCAAATTATAGATTTTAGTATTGGTCACATTAACAAGTCGCTTTTTCCTAACGAATGGTTTCAAGAAACCTGTTTAAAATTAAGTACAGAACCATTAGCTGATATACTTGATTATGGTTTAATCCAGGGATATAGTGAAGTAAGAACTCAATTAGCTAATTGGCTTTGTGAAAAATATTATGGGAATTTAGTAGTAGAAAAACCTTTACAAATAAGTCACAAGGTCGTTCCTTCGCAATTATTTATGACAAATGGAAATACAGGAGCACTACATCTTCTTATGTCCAAATATACTGAGTCAACTGATAGAATTTTAGTTGATAATCCAACAGATAACAAAATTTTAAATATTTTTAAAGAATATGGCCTTGTTGTTGAAGGAATTAATACTGGAAAAACAGGTGTTGATTTGGATGATTTAGAAACAAAAATAACAAGCGCAAATTCAAACCCCAAATTAAAACAAAACTTACTGTTTTATTATATGGTTCCGACAAATAATAATCCAACAGGAATTTCACTTAGTCATGCCAAAAGATTAAAATTAGCTGAACTGTGTGAGAAATTTAATAACTTGTACATAATTGCAGATGAGTCTTTTCATTTTCTTACCTGGTCCGAAACTTGTCCATACTATCCAATGGCCGACTATCATCCTAAAATAATTAGCTTGGGTAGTTTTTCAAAAATATTAGCTCCAGCAATTAGAGTTGGTTGGATATATCAAAATAACTTACTTGATAATTATGATGATTCTTATGGATTTGTTATTGGTGAAACATCTTTATCTAATTCAGCAGTGTTGGAATCTTCAGGTGGCATCAATCCAATTGGATACAAATTTGTTGAATACGCTTTACATGATACTAATGGCATCCGTCCAATTGATACTATTTGTCAAAATTATATTAATAATTTAAAAGAAAATTGCGAAATGATGACTAGTTATTTACAACACTATTCAAATATTGATTTTGTTGAACCAAATGGTGGGTATTTTTTATGGGTTAGACTTAAAACTATCAAGTCAGTGGATGATTTTGCAAAATATTGTTTGAAAAATAAAGTTAAAATAATTACTGGAAATAATTTTTATCCTGAAAAAACATCTTGCACATTTATTAGATTAAGTTTTTCATACTATAATTCTACTGACTTACTTGATGGGCTAGAAAGACTAATGGACTGTGTTCATAAATATAACCGAATTAATGTTATGATATCCGGTGCTACTGGAAAACTAGGTTCGCAAATTAAGAAAGAAATTTTTACTAACTCTGATTTAAATTATATTGGAGATATTGGAAGAAATTTATCTTTGGTGGATTTTTCAGAACTAGACCCTTTTAATTCAATAATTGTTGATGTAAGTTCATCAGAAGGAACTTGTAATTTAGTAAAGTTTTTACTCGATAAAAAAGTTTCAATCCCTTTAATTATTGGAACTACTGGACTTGACAAAAAAACTTTAGATTTAGTTAACAAATATGCCAAATCTAATATTGTTGCGCACATTACTAATTTTTCACGTGGATTACCTTTAGTTAAAGAATTTGCAAAAATGACAAATCTTCTTGAAAATGATTGGAAGTTTAATTTGACTGATTTTAAACCAAGTGAAAACTCATCATTTCCAACAGAAATTGCAAAAACAATTATGAATGAAATTACTCGTAAAATAAATTTAGAATCTGGTCAAACTGCCAATACAAATACTTTGGAGATAACTAATGGTTGGGAAACTTTAACAATTACACATAAAATTACTGATTCCAATACTTTTGCAAGAGGATGTATTAAATATATCTATTGGATTCTTACTAAACCGGTTGGATTGTATCATGCTATTGATTCTGAAGCATCTTATTTAGTTGGAAATTATGGAAATCAAAATTTAGTGGTTTATGAAATTGAAGAAAATTTACCAGCATGTGTGTTAAATAAAATAATGTCAAATATTGTTTCTATTAAACCAGACACAAATAAAGTTGCATTTGTTAAGCACATTGACGATGATGAGTTTGCAATTGATATTTATCAACAACATAATTCGGAAGGAAAACTTGTTAATTATTGTGGATATGCGCTAATGACTGGACTCAAATATATTTTAGAAACATATGAAACTAAAAATGGAACAATTAATACTAGCAATGCTACTTATAATTACACACATACTGACTCGCATTATATGATAGAATTGCCTTCAGTAACATATGTATCTTCCAAAAACCAAGATGACCAAATATCAGAATTAATTTCCCGTATTACTAATTTAACTCTATACGGGGTAAGTAGGTATTCTTATGAATCTGAAAAATATATTATTCTTGAAATGAAAGAGGATGTTCTCAATTCTGAATTTCTTGATACAGTTTGTGCTATTATTAGTTCTGATTTACCTGGTAATTCTGACTATAAAATTCTATTTATTAATACATCATATTATACTGGTACTGCTAAAAATCAAATTTACTTGAGATGTTATGATGTATCTACTGGACTAGAAATTTCAGATAATGGTATTGGTTGTGTTGCAGTAATGGAATATTATCTTTATCACTTTATTAAAAATTACAAGGAATCTAAATATGTTGAGATTTTTCTTCCCAATTCAAACACTGTGAATATATTGTACAATGGAAGCACTTTCCACCTATACGCTAAAAAATCAAATTAAAAAAATTGATTTTCCAACTTATTTTATTTATTTGAATTAATATATAACTATGTCATTATCAAAAGTAATTACAGTTATTCCAACGTTTTTTACATCAAATAATATTATTGACTACAATATGGTTTATAAACATATTCAAGACCTGGTTAATAACCAAATCAAATCGATTATAATTTTAGAATCGATTACAGGGGAATCGTTTTGTTTGACACAACACGAAAGAATTGTTTTTTCACATCATATATTTAAAAATTGGTCAGATAAGGTAAATATCACTGTTGGTATTAATGGAACTAATACAACAGAAATGGTTGGAGAAATTAAAGAATTAGACAAGTGTTCTCATAATTTAATGGTTTCACTTACTGGTCATGTTAAAATTACACAAGAAGGTATTTTTAAACATTTCAAAGAACTTATTGATGTATCCACAAAACCAATAATTATTTACAATAATCCAGTTAATTTTGGGATTAACATAGAACCAGAAACAGTCCAACGAATTTACGAATACTCAACACGTGTTATTGGAATTAAAGAAGCATCTGGTAATATGGAACAAATGATTAAAATTAGAAAAAATTGTCCAGGTTTACAAATTTTTTGTGGTAATGATAATTTAATTTTACCGGCACTGGCCCTTGGCGCTGATGGAGTAATTAGTGTTACTGCCAACATAATACCAAGAATTATTGATAGTATTGTTTATGGATTTGAATCTGGTAATATAAGTTCAATCCAAAAAATATTTTACTCAATTAGAAATTTAATTGAACTTTGTGAAAATGAAACATGTCCTTTGCCTCTTAAATATATTTTAAGCCAACGTAATGGAGAACCGACAATGGAAATTGTTAGATTGCCTTTGATTATTATGAGCGATAAATCAAAAGAGGAAATTATTGAATATGTTAATAAAATATGCAAACTAACAAATAACCAAATAATTAAAGTATGGGAAAAATATTGAATTAATTTATAATTGAAATGGGTATCCCCGTATATTTTTTTAATGTCAGAAAATAAATATGTATCACTTAATTCAATTGGACAAGAACATGTTGGACAACCAATTTGTATTTATGGTCGAGTAAATGGGATTAGACAAACGAGTCCAAAAATGGGGTTTGTTGTTTTAAGAGACAATATTAATACTATTCAATGCGTGTCTGGGACAAAATTTACTGAAGGTTTTGATAAATTAATGGGATTACCTGTGGAATCATTTGTTCATATATATGGTAAGTTATCTAAATTACCAGATAATATAGAAAAAATTAGGTCGTGTTCAGTATGTGATTATGAAATGGTAGTATCATCTTGGGAACTAGTCGGACCAGTTTATTCTACTCCTTTTTTAATTGTGGACGCAAATACTATTGATAAATCTGATGACAAGATATCTGTTAGTAATCCACTTAAACAAGAAGCTAGATATTTTGACCTTAGGTGTCCAATTAATTACGCTATTTTTAATCTTAGAGCACAAATGCTTCAAAGCTTTAGAAATACTGCAACACAAATGGACTTTATTGAAATTAACTCACCTAAACTTATAGGAACTGCATCTGAAGGTGGTGCTGCCGTTTTTCCAGTTAAATATTTTGATACTCAAGCTTATTTAGCTCAATCACCTCAATTATATAAACAAATGGCTATTAATGCTGATTTTAATAGAGTATTTGAAGTTGGTCCAGTTTTTAGAGCAGAAAACAGCATTGGACATAGACATTTATGTGAATTTACTGGAATGGATTTGGAAATGGCTATTACCCCAGGCAATAATTATCATGAAATTATTCATACTCTATGGAGCATTTTAACAGAAATTTTTCAAAATCTAACCAAACCAACTCAAGCACTCAAATATTTACAATCAGTTCATCAATATAATCAACTGGTATATCCTGTTAAACCTTTAATTATTAGTTTTGTTGATGGGGTAGACATGTTATATTCAGCTGGTTTCATACAAAATCCTTTAGAAGATTTAACAACTGATAATGAAAAAAACCTTGGTAAAATAGTAAAAGAAAAGTTTGGTTCTGATTTATTTGTTCTTGACAAATATCCCAAAGCAGCTAGACCATTTTACTCTATGTGCAATTCAGATAATACCAATTATACTAATTCATTTGATGTAATTATGCGTGGAGAAGAAATATGTTCCGGTTCTCAAAGAATTCATGACTGGTCGCAACTTGTTTCAAGAATGAAAGATTTGGGAATTAAAATTGAACCATTTGCTGACTACTTAAAATCATTTGCTTGTGGTTCAAAACCTCACGGTGGTTGTGGATTTGGAGCAGAAAGAATATTAATGCTTTACTTTGAACTTGGTAATGTTAGAAAAACCAGTTTGTTTCCCCGCGATCCCAAAAGACTTTTTCCATAAATTTTTTTCTAATTAATTTATATTTAAAAAATGGGAGCTTTTGATTTTATAACTGATTTATTTAAATTTAACGATGTAAATAAATTATCTTGGCTACAAGTACTTGTAATGGGTTTATTACCACTGGGTCAACTATGGGCACGTATATTTTATTTTAATGGTTCTCTCGATAAATGGTGGCTTATGTTTCCACTTTTATTATTTCCTCCATTTAGTTTTTTTCCATTATTAATGATGAAGTTTGGTTTTGTTGCTGATGGTAAAGGAGCAAATCCAGTTGACAAAATTATGCTTTTACCAATAATTGCAAAGTTTATAATTCCTTTTATTTTACCATTTGTTATTGATGAAGATGAACACGAATTTTTATTTACATTAGTTGGATTCGTACTTCAAATGTTAACTATTATGGTTGCTAACTTAACTAGAAGATATTCTAATTGTAATGATATTACGACTGATTCAGTTGGTAAAGCAAGTATTGATTCTGTTATTGCATATGGTATGGGTGACATTACTGCTTTTGCCATTGGTTTTGTGCCATTTGTTGGTATTTTTATTAGTGCAATTGAAATGATTCCTTTTATTGGAGATTTTGTTAACCAAATAGTTTGGTCAATAGGATTTGCTGCAACTTATATTGTAATTAATATGTTTAATCAAGACAACATGGGTAAATATTGTTCAACACCTTTTACAGGAAATGTTCAAGACAAAATTCCTTTTATAGTTAGTATAATTGCAATTATTGGACTTAACTTTGTTAATTCATTGGGTTTATTTTAAATTTACATTAAAACAAATACCAATATAAAAACATAATTGTATTAAATTATTATAATATAAAAAAACCTAATGGATAATTTAAAGTTAGATGTAGATTCTGATTCTGATATTGAAATTATTACTGAATCATATTTTTCTATTGATACTATTGGTTCAGTTAATGCAAAAAACATTAAATTAAAAAAAATTATTAGCAAATATAAAACAATTAATGAAACACTTCAACAAAATTTAGAAATAAATAAAAATACAACTATGGAAATGAATAAAATTATTACCGAACTTACGGAAAAACTAAATGACCAAATTGAAACAAATAATGTTCTCAATAATAAATTATCTCAAGCTGAAAATAATAATCAGATTCTTACTAATGATAATCTTGTTTTATCAAAAAACGCTCATGAACTTGATGAACAAATTGAAAAACTCATGTGCGAAAAAAAATATTTGGAAATTCAAGTTAATCGGTTAAAACAAATAAAACATTTCCATACTTATCAACAAAAAAATAATGTTGGGTTAATTAAACTAATGGGATTTTTTGTTGTTATTAGTTGTTCTGGGTATTTTTTCTATAGGCACAACAAATAATAAAATAATAATATTTAATTAAACATCTGTATTGGTAGAAATATGATTATTATACATTTCTGTTACCATGTCAATTTCGTCAATTGCAAAATAAAGTTTAACCATCAGTTTAGTATAATCATAGTATAGTCCAATAATTGCACTAATATCATTTTGTTCATTAATTCCATTTGATTCAATTACATCCAAACAAATTTGGTCAAACATACCACCAAAATTTTTTAGCACATATGTTTTAATATAATTATTTACATATTGCTTTGAATAATTTGTCATGTCTTGTTCGGATTTTATTTTATATGTTGTTTCAACATACTCTGTGTAAAATTTACGCTTAAGTTCAATATGAGTTTTTATTTTATCGCAAATTTCTTTTGATATTTTTTCTAATAGTTCTGCTATTTTTTCAAATTCCTCATCATTATCAAGCCATTGAAATTTTTCATCAATCATATTAAAGAGATAATTAGTTTGGTTTTCTAATTCATCTTGAGCATCTTCATATTCAATATACAAATTTGCCAAATTCGTTACTAATTTTTTTAATTTTATTTTTGTGTTTTCGTCTTGTTCCATTTTAATCATGGAATAAACTTTTTCTCTAATTGTTAAAACTATGTTTTTTGGATAATCATTGTGGTCAAGTAATTCTTTTTCAAGTTTAATTGAAAAGTCTCCAAGTTTTAATAGTCCAAGGTTATACTCAAAATTATCCCAAAGAACTCTTTTAATTTCTGATTCGATTGAATGAGATAATTTTTTAAAGCCGAGAACTGATTGGAGATTAACTTCCACAATTTTATAGTTTGAAATTGCATTAGCTAATTGGGCTAGGTTCATTAAATATTACAAAATTTATTATAATATTTAATGATTTCATTTTTTTTAAACTTGTACTTGTTTTAATTCAGATGCAAAAGTTTCTGATAGATTCACAATCGGTCTCTTAGATACAACAAAGTCTTTTGCTTCTTTCCAATTCATATTTTTATGCTTTATCAAATAATTAATTACTACTGAAGCAGACCTTGATGCACCCATATAACAATGTACCAAAATTTTATCAGCTGAATTTATATGTGAACTAATAATTTCAAATGAATCAGATAAGATTTCGCTAATATTATCAACATTATTATCAGCTATTGGGTATTTGTAGTAAGTTAATTTTAAGTTTGACTCATAAAAATTATCTATTTCTTCAGTTACATTAATAATTACATTAATATTTAATTTATTTATTTGTTCAATATCATAAGCATTAAATGATGAACCTAAATATAAATTTGACAGAATTTTTGTTGGTGGTGAATAAAACCAAATTAATTGTCTATACCATGGAACTGTTGGTTCTATTCTTACTATTTTTGTTCTGTTGAATAATTTCATGTTTAATAATCTGACCCATAGGATAATTAAAGTTCCAATAATATATTTTATCATTAATTAATAAATTAAATTGTTTTTAAATAAAAGAAAAAATTGAATATTTATTGAGATATTGATTGTATAAAACCTTTAATGTCCAAATATATAACTGATACCATAAATTTAAATATTACCTTAACTTCTATTTTGCGCGAGTTACTTAATAATCAAAAAATAATTGAATATGAATCACAATTTAATTGTACTCAATTAAAATTCGCAGAATATGAAGCTAGAATTTTACCACAAACTATAATTACAAAGCAACTTATTAATTTGCTTTTTACCCAATATCCAATTTTTGAAAAAAATAAAACTAAACTAACTATTTCCACTTTTAGAACAACCAAAATAACTGATTCTGGACTTAACGGCGAAACTGGATTTCACCGTGACAATGTTTTATTTCCTGATGACTGTGATAGAAACTTAATTATTACTTGGTGTTCAGATAGTGTTAGTTGTAGTACTGAAGCTCTTAGTATTCAAGATACTGAAACATATTTAGCGATTAGAGAAAAGTTTGCTTATGAACGCTACAATATGGACATTGAAAATAAGTATCATGAGATAAAATTATCTATGGAAGACCTATTGTATTTCAATGATGATATTTTAAATATTCCAAAATATGTTACTGACAGAAAACTTAAACTACATAAAAGTTCATCTCCTAATGATCAGGGTAATATTTCAGCTTTAATAATGTCCGGAAAAAGCGTACTTCATAGGCGAGAACCAGATACTCCAGAATCAATTGGAAAATATAGATATGTCTTAAATATTTACTATAAATCATCTGATATACAACTCTAAATCGACGGTTGTTTTGTGTTGGTTTTTCTATGCGGTAAAAAAATTGACAGATTTTGTCTTAGAAATTTATTTTATTGAAATATTAATGTCAGAACTAAATAACTATTATGGACTTAATATTACTCTAACACCTACTCAAATTGCATCATATACTAATCAAGTATCAACTCTTGCTCGGTGCCAAAATAAAATAAATTCAAACCAATTTATTTTTTCAAATGAGGTTACACCAAAATATTCTATTACTGACCAAAAATCTTCTGGAAGATGTTGGTTGTTTGCTACTTTAAATACTATTCGTATTGTTGCCGGGAGAAATCTTAATGTTGAACCAAAAGACTTAGAATTTTCTCAAACATATTTATATTTTTATGATAAATTAGAAAGATATCATAGAAGTCTTCGTTATTATTTGAAATTAAAAACAGTTACATTCGATACTACCCATTACAAACTTCATTTGTTTAAAGAAGCATTAGGTGATGGTGGTCAATGGGATATGGCAAAGGCTATTGTTAAAAAATATGGTATTGTTCCTAAATACTTAATGCCAGATTCAATTCATTCTAAATCATCTGCACAAATGAATAGTTTTCTAATGAATATGCTTAAATTAGATTTTGCTAAATTAGATAATACTCCAGATAATGAAATTGAGACAACCATAAAATCAATGTGTGACAAAGTACATGAGATTTTAGTTGGTTTTCTTGGTGTACCTCCATGTAATTTCACATGGACTTATGCCTCAAATAAAGGACCTAAAACAATTGACAATTTAGATCCGCTAAAATTACTTGAATTAACTGGATTTAATCCGGATGACTGGGTTAGTGTAGTTAATGACCCAAGAAGTACACATCCATATTATAAATATTATCAAGTTGAATACCTTGGTAATGTTTATGATAATCATGTTGGATGGATTAACTTACCTATTGAAAGAGTTAAAGCTCTAGCTAAAAAATCAATTGATGATAATCTACCAGTTTGGTTTGGTTGTGATGTTGGAGCAGAACGAGATAAAGAATCTGGAATTATGGATGTAGGAATTTTTGATTATGAACTTATGTATGGGGTAAATTTTAATTCAATTTCCAAAGAAAAAAAACTATTATCCTACTCATCATTACCTTCACATGCAATGGTTATTGTTGGATATCATAATGGGTCAGAAAATATATCCAGATGGAAAATTGAAAATAGTTGGGGCAAATCATCGGGAACTGACGGATTTTTATTAATGACTGATGCATGGTTTAATGAATATGTATATCAAATTGTTGTTCATAAATCTCAATTGGATTCAAATGAATTAGCTATTGGAAATGACCCTGTATACAAATATATTCCTCCTTGGGACCCTCTTGGTACTCTTGCTTAAACTTATTTTATAGTCGTGTATGTGACATATACACCCATATGGCTATAAAAAAATGAAATAATAGTATATTAATATTTAATATGGTATTATTTTTAATGGAAAAACAGTTTCTTGCTATTGAATTTGAATCACACTCAAACTATATCAAATTACCAGAAAGCGTGCTAACAGAATTTAATCAACCAAAAAATTCAAATTCGCTCGGTAATTATTATCATAATAAAAACAAAAAACCAACCGGGATAAATTTACGTGAACAACTAAAGTCTTCTTCAGAAGTAAAAATTCAACCACCTTACTATTTTTCTATAGAATCAGGGTTTGGTAAATTTGCTTATGTTGGTGTTTTGGATTTTACTGCCGAAGAAGGAATGGTTATGCTTCCACATGCTATCATGGAATATCTTGATATTATTGGTTCTGATTTTGTAACCATAAAGTATATTGGTAATATACCCAAAGGTGATTTTGTACAATTAGAACCTCTGCAAAGAGAAATATTTGATATTGAAGAACTTGACAAATATTTAGAAAAAGCTATTAGTAATTATTGTTTATTATATCCAGAACAAATAATTACTTGTGGAAGCGAAAACCAAGATATTCAATATAGCATAAAGGTTAAATCAATAAAGTCTATTTGTGAATTTGATACTGAACCAGAACTTATTGATATTGTTAATACTGACCTTAAAATAGATATCTATAACAGATTTTTAGAAGAGGAACTAATTGAAAAAGAAAAAAAACTAAAAGAACAAGCTGAATTAAAAAGAAAGGTTCAACTGGCCCAACAACTACAACAAGGCCAACAAGCACAACAAGACCAGAACAAAGAATATTTCACAGGAACTGGAATTAAACTTGGTGGAGACATTGAAACCACTGATCCAGCTTTAATGAGAGAACTTAGATTACAAAAATTACTTGCCATCCAGGCTCAAGCAGAACTTGAAAAACCAAAACTAATAAATTCAATAAAGCCAACACAGAGTTTTCAAGAAAAACCAATTATTATAACGGCTCAATCAAATCTTTCTACTCAACAATCAGATGGAAAAATTAAACCTAAATCAAGTAAAAAACCAAAAGACATAGAAGTTTAATTAGAGTTTAATATTTAATAAAAGTTTATTTTAAATTTAATGAAACTTATGAGTTCTTCGATGATTAATATCGCATTCATCTTCTTCATCTGATGAATTAATTTGTTTTTGTTTTAAGAACTGGGCATTATTAAACAACTCATTTTTTGGTGATTTTTTTTCGTTTTTTTTTTCTTCTTGTGTATCTTTTGGTGTATCTGGTTCTTTTTTGTCTAATTTTATGTTTTTTTTTGGTGATTTTACTTGTTTTTTAGAAACTGGACTCGGTTGTGTAACTTGGGTGAATGAGTTAGGTGGTTCGAGCTGAACTAACTGTTCTGATAATTCAATTGTTTCTATTTGTTGTACTGGCTTTTTTAGTAATTGATTTTTAAGTTTTTTGGGAGAAGAAGCGGGACTTTTCTTGGTTTCTATTTGTTCAATTAAGTTTTTCACAAGAGATTTTGGACTTGATGTTGGTGATGATTGTTCTTGACTGATATTTATTTGAGCTAAAATAGTTGGAATTTGCAAATCAGGTTGGTCAGTTTGAACTTGGACTTCAGTAGATTCAACAACTGCTTCTTCAGTTTGAACTTGGACTTCGGCAGATTCAACAACTGCTTGGTCAGTTTGAACTTGGACTTTGGCAGATTCAACAACTGCTTCTTCTGTTTGAACTTGGACTTCAGCAGATTCAACAACTGCTTCTTCTGTTTGAACTTGGACTTCAGCAGATTCAACAACTGCTTCTTCTGTTTGAACTTGGACTTCGGCAGATTCAACAACTGGTTGTTCTGTTTGAACTTGGACTTCGGCAGATTCAACAACTGCTTGGTCAGTTTGAACTTGGACTTCGGCAGATTCAACAACTGGTTGTTCTGTTTGAACTTGGACTTCGGCAGATTCAACAACTGCTTCTTCAGTTTGAACTTGGACTTCGGCAGATTCAACAACTGCTTGGTCAGTTTGAACTTGGACTTCAGTAGATTCAACAACTGGTTGTTCTGTTTGAACTTGGACTTCGGCAGATTCAACAACTGTTTCAACTAAAATGAGTTCATTAATTGATTTAGATGTATCATTTGATAAATCAGATTCTTCATCTGATGAATTTGACGTGGAAAAATCTTCATACTCTTCTATTGAATCCATTTTTAAAGATTCATCTAAATCTTCTTGGTTCATTTTATTTAGCAATAAACTTAACCTTATTCTGTTATTTTTAATTTGAATTTCATTTTGTTTTTTATTAATTGCAAGTTCTTTTTCGTATTTAACTTTTGTTTTTTCACATTGAGTATTAATTCTGCTGATGTCAAATGTTTCTAAATTATTATCTGAAACATAATTACCTGAAATATTAATATAGTTCATTCCATTTGATTTATTGGACTTTACATCATAAAAATCAATACTAGATGTTTCATCAATATCACTACTGTAATTAAATATGTTTTGTAAATAAAAATTTTCTCCTATTTTTATCCATGCCTTACTGTTTTCTAAATCTTCAACAGAACTTGAATAAATTATCTGGTTTAAATTTCTACAATATGAGTTAATAACTTGTTGAGGTGGTTTTAGTTCATCATTATTTAGTTGAAAATAATAAGTATTAAAAATTTGGTGATATTTTGATACTTCATAAAATGGTAATTCAACTGATTTAAATGATACAAAGCAACTATTTTTAAATCTACCATTAATTATACTAAAACATGAAACAGGTGTTGATAAATTTGCCACAATTGTTGAGTTCTCTACTGACCCATAAAAAATATTTGATACTATTGACTTTTTAATTTTTGCATTAATGATACCATCAACACATATTTTAATATTTTTAGCACTACCTTCAAAAGAACCAATAAAACATGAAGAATTTTTTCCAGAAATTAATAAGTTTCCTAAAATACTCACATTTTCTATTTGGACATTTGTAGCCTTACCTGCTAACACACCGTTATCAACACCATTAGGTATAACCACATTTGAAATTGTTAAATTTGAAATTTTCGATGAAGAAACTGAACCAAATAATCCATTGTTGTCTGAGTCAATTAAATTTAAATTACTCATTGTAAAACCATTTCCATTAAAATTTCCAGTAAATTGTGTAGTTCCGTTAGGATAAGAATCCCTATCTGATGAGTTATTTAAAATGTTTCCCAGTGGTAAAATATAATTAAATTTAAAATCAATATTTGATACTAATTCAAAATCTTGATTATAAACAAACTTCCTATCCACAATAGTTTCTAATTGTCCACGAGGATGTTTTGTAATTAATCTTGCTGTTGAAAATTTTGTTAAATAAATCCAATCTTTTGCATCTGAAATAGAATAAGCATTTGATTTTGATTTAGATAAAACCACAAACTCTTTATTATATTCTAATTTTAGTGATATCATTTCAATTTGTTTAAATTATAAATATATTAGAAAAAACTACATAAAAAAATGAATTTAAATGTTATTATTAAGTAATTATCGAATTTTAATGAGTTTAAAGGCTAATAACAACAAAAATATAAAAGTACCAGACTACTTCTCTGATGATGAAGTAGAAGAACCTGATAATCATGATATTCAAGATGACTATCCTGATGACGATGAAGAAGATGAAATTGATGAAGAAACTAGAAAACTCCTGTTTGCACACGCTTCAAGAAATATTGACAGGTTTACAAAAGAAATGAATGAATTATCTGAAAAAGAAAAGCAACTAAAAGAAGAAAGGCAAAATAAAAAGTTAGAAAAATCCAAATTAAAAAATGAAAAAAAAGGCAAAACAATTTTTAATCTTGCAGAATTTAATAAAAAATTGGAAGATGAAGCTAATGCAAAAAAACCTAAAAAATTTGTTTCAAAAAGAGCTGATGATAAAAAAAAGCAATTGGGTATTGAAGAAAATACTGGACCAAAAAGAAGTTTTAATCCAAGAAAACCCCCATATAATTTTGTTAAATCTCATGATAAAAAGGATGAAAAACCAAATATTATTAATCCAAATGATTTTCCTTCATTATAAGAGTTTAAATTAATAAAATTTTACAATCTACAAAATAATTTTCTAAAAAAATCAGTTGAAAACTTTTTCTCTGGTTTATAATCAATTAACCATCCTAATTGTTTTGAGTTTATGGAACCTGGACGTTTTTTTCGAATAAAATCAATAGCTTCATATGGTTCCATTTGTTCATTTATTAAACTTACAGTAACCATCATTGGTGCTCTTCCTAAACCTGCAACACAATGAACTAAAACCCCTTCATTTTTTCCAATGTTCCCAATAATTTTATTCCATTGACCAATAATAAATTTGTCAGGAACTGTTCCATCTTCCATAACCAAATCATAAAAACAAATATTTTCGTTTTCTATAATTTTAGAGTCATATATAGGTTCACATAATCTAATAACATGTTTAATATTATTAGATTGTAACAATTGAAGAAAATCTCCAATGTTTTCATTAGTAGGTGATTGTGTAATATAAAAACGCTTTGTTTTATATTCAATAAATGTTAGTTGTTTAATATTTATTGACATATTGTTTATTCTTAATTTATTATACATTTAATTTTTCAATTTTATAAATTAAATATTTTTACCCAGTCTAATTTTGAATATGTCCAATCTTCATCAAAATTATCCAATTTAATCCAGTGAATTTTATCATGGGATATTGCATTATTAGAAATCACAATTAATTTAAAATCAGTAAAATATTTTTCCAAAATTTCACATAAGGTTTGATAATAAGACTGGTAAGATTTTGGAATATTAGACGTTTCTAATCTAATAAATGTTGGATTAACTTGACTCTTAAATCTGTCTACACGCCTGGTTTGAGCTGAAATAAAATCAGATAAACTAGATTCTTTAATAACCTCATGAGCAAAACTTATGCCTAGTTTATTTGATAGCACATAAGAACCTGAATTAGTTTCTTCAAGTCCAAAATGTTTTTCTGACCAATATTGAATTGTTATATCTGACCAACCAACAAAATCTAATTCTAGAACTTTTATTAATTTTGTCAATGGAATTTTAGCCCAATCAAATGGGCCTGCCTGCTTACGTAAGCCTAATTTATCCATTTGGTAGGCTACTGCGCAATTTGAACCTAATGATATTAATGACATAATTTGGTTTAGCTTATTGGCAATTTTAAATAATTTCAAAATTTTGAAATTATATTTAATTGGGGGTTAAAAATTAAGGAATTCAAATGGACCCAATAGATTTTAACACATTTGACCACAACTTTTGTGAATCAACTATTTATTCTCAAGGACCTCATCCAGAATATGCAAATGCATTATCTAGTCTCTATATTTCTTGGATTGGACTTAACGGGCTTAGAAATCCACATAACAACTTTAGTACAATAATGTTATACAGTTCGTTGTTTATTAATGGAATTACATCTTGTTTTTACCATTATTATAACAATATTGGATTTGGATTACTTGATAGAATGTCAATGGTATTAATTGCAATGTCAAGCACATATTTATTCGTTCAACATATCCATTTGTTTTTAATTTTTGACAGATGGATTCAACATGAAGCTATCACAAAAGCAATCCATGTTATTGTAATTTCTTATTTCACTTTACTTTTTACTATTGGTGGTCTCCATTGGGAAACAATATTTAATATTTTGTTTGGGTTATTTTTAGTTAGTCTAGCAATTTATATGTGGCTTGTTGAAAAGCATCAATGGAACTTAAAAATACCTTATCAGATAGTTAATATCGGATGGCAAGGCATTAATTATATTTTACGAAGTGGAATTTTTTGGATTTTAACAGAGCTGTTTTGTTCACATCTAAGTATTTTTAAATACCTGTTTGGTCATGTTTGGTGGCACTTTTATGTAAGTTATGGCGGTTATCTTGTTAGTTTGATTCCTGTTTACTTATATATGAACCACCCGCATAATACAAGAACCATTGTCATTAGACAAAGCAAATGGCATTTACCTTATTTGGATTATGCAAATCATTACGAATAAAATCAACTAGCTTGTTTTAAATATTTAAAATTATTTTATATTTTAATTTAATGAATTGGCTTTTATTTTTAATGCTTGTACTTATATTAGTATTTGTTTTTGGATTAGGTAAAACAAATATTAGTGAACATTTCTGGTCTAGACCTAATAAATGCTTTGATTGTGAAAAACAAATAACCTCAATTCAAAATGCCCATCTTGCTTTTCCATCCAAATGTTTTGACTGCGAAAAACAAATTGCTAGACAAGGTGGAATACCATATAATACCGGACCAACCAAATGTTTTGACTGCGCCTGCAATGCGAGCAATACAAGTAATTTAAATTTTTGTCAAACTTGCAAAAATCCTAAACCTGGATTGGCTTACTTTTCTAACTTTGCCCGCAATATGCGTGTTCCATGGGCCGGGTGAATCCGATAAATCCAATAAAATTTGAAAAAATTACAATATAATTAAGATTGATTATATTGTAATGTCAACAGTTCAATTATTTAGAAATTATGATGTATATCATCCATTACCGTTAGATATTAAAGTTTTCCAAAAAGTTATTAATAATAAACAAATTGAAAAACACCTGGAATTAAAAGAATCGCTGGAAAATATTAACCAAGTTTATCATAAACTTGCTGAAAATATTCCACTTGACTTGATTGAAATTCCTTCAAATATTAAAACCCAAATGTTAAAACATTTAAAAATCAACATTAACGACATTAGACCTGGAAAAAGATTTTTAGATACAATGGATTTTGCCGGTTCTTTAATAAATTGTTTTTTAGAAACTAGATTGTCTGATTTTGAATTGGACAAAAAAATCTTACCAGAAAATAAACCAATCATTAAATATCTGATGGACTATGTTGGTCAAGAAATTATGTTTGGTTTTGGATTGGTAAGAAATTTTCCCATGCCTGAACAGATGGAAAATTTAATACTTGGCAAAATTTTAGAGTCCAAGTCTGTTTTTGTTCAAGACAAATCTAGCAATCTATCTTTGTGCATTAACGAACATGCTGGAATAGTTTTTGGTCCGGGCTATATGATTTGTATTACCAGTTATTCTGACAATATTATTTGCCTTTGTGGGAAAAAAGTATTGGTTTTAAATTCAAATGACTATGCAGTGATTAATTTGGTATCTCGTCCTAATGAAATTTTTAAAATCAATGTTGGAATTAAAACACAATCTATCACACAACATATGGTCTGTAAGTGCACAGAAGATAATACTGGAGAAATTATTTACAGATACAAGGATAATATAAAAACAAAAATATTTATGTACCATAAAAAATATACCAATGGTGATGAATTTGAAATTTCCAATAAAAATGGACTTATTGTGCAAACAAAACATTATTGGAAACAAAACATTTCTAACATTATTTCACAATGTGTTGTTACTGACAACAACACCGGACTAAGATACAGAGGTAAAGTAGAAATAAATAAAACTGATGAAAAAACCACTAGCAAAAAATTAATACGAGATGAACAAGTTGAATATGAAGAATCAGGTGACCAAGTTTTAGTTGACAAAATATCTCGAATAAATTTAACTGGTGAAATGATTATTGGATGGAAAGCTGTGAAAAATTCTAATGGAGAAAAGCGAGTTTTAAAATTAGGTATTCCCCCTGATGCCCGTACAATTATTCCTATTGATGAAGAATATTATTTAAATAACCAAAAAGAACGTGCGGACCAAGCAATTGTTATGGATATTCTATTACCAGATGAAGAAGATGAAATGTCTGTTGTTCCGCATGAAACTACTGCCTACTCATATATTTATTCAAAAGGACCACAATTTGAGTATAAAATTGGACAATTAGTTAAACCAGATGGGTTTGATGATAATTCAAACAATGGTTGTGGTCAAGGAATTCACTTTTTCAGAGAAAAGGCTAATTTATTTGCAAGTTATATTAATTGTAAATAAACAAATAGATTTATTTAGTTTAATCATCTTACTCTAAAATAATAACCTTCACTATCATAACCATCTTCTGAGTTTTCTGACCAGTAATAATAATTATCTGGTTCATCTAACTCTTGATTCTGTTGTGTGGGATCATGTTCAATAACATCAGTTATATTGGAATTACTCACATATAAATCTCGTTCAAACTGGTGACAATTGTCAGGCTCAGTATTTGTATTTGTACTTGTATTTGTTTTATCAACAATCCCAATAAAGTATCTATTGGAACCATTGGCAAGATGTAAGTAAGAACTGGTTGCTTCAATAACATCAAACTCATACTCTACAAACTCATCTGGAACAAAATCAATGGAAACAGTTAAACTTGAATTTCCATCTGGTTTAACGGATTCGTTGTTATACTGGGTAATTTGAAAATTATATGTGTAAGTTGAGTCTTTAAAAAAGTATCCTCGAAGGTAGTTCGAATAGGTAAAAACATTAGACTGTGATACATTAGTTACTTGTTCCATTAGAATTCATCCATCTATTATTACTGAGCTATTTATTTCAATTTTTTTTATTGGGTTTAAAAATAAATTACTCGGGATTTAAAAATAAATTGTGTAACCATTATAATGGATGAATATTATAAAATTAAATTAAACAGAAAAAACTCTAATATTGATTCACATGCACTAGTTAGTTTGAACAAAATTACACATGTGGAAAAACACAAGTGGTACTTGGGAAAAGATGGATATCCATTTGCTTATATTAAAGGTGGTCGTGTTCCTTTGCACCGATTTGTTTGGTACATTAATACCGGATCGTGGTCCAATGAGTTTGTTGTTGGAGACAAAATAGTTAAACATTATGTAGACCATGTAAACCGCGATAAATTGGACGCAAGGGACCAAAATTTACGTCTGGCAACTCCTGCACAAAACTCTTATAATAAAACATCAAAAAGTAATTTAACTGACCCAGAAACAGGCGACCCACTACATCATATCAAGTTGACTAAATCAGGGTATGTGGTATCAATTTGTAAAGATGGAGTAACCAATCGCATTGATTCAATTGGAACTCTTGGAGAAGCCAAACAAATTTACAACATGATGGCTGAGGAAATGTTTGGGCAGTTTGCTGTATTATATAAAGTTTAAAAATTTTTTATATATTAAAATATATATGTCATTAAATCCAAATATTGTTAAGTCAACAATTAATATGATTAAAAATGGTGGTCCTTCGCAACAATTTATAAATCTTTTAAGAAACCAAGATTTCCATATAGCAGAGTATTCAACACACATTGGAGATCCTGATGCTTTTTTGCGAAAACAAGTAATGAATAAAAATATGTCTAAATCTTATGTTGAAGATGTTATTAAAAATGAAGCAATAAGTGGTCAAATTATTAATAAAGATGAAATTTTAAGTTTTTTTAATATTACAATTTCTGAACCCTTAGGATTACGTTTACTTGAACAATGGGAACACTTGGTTATGGAAGTTAACTCAGGAATTAAAACCATTGACAAACTTGATGATTCAAGAAAAAAAATAGTACGTGAAATGTTTACTAGAGAACCTGGATCAATGTTTCATAAAATGTATAATCACTATGTATCTGAAATTAATAGGCTAAATGGACCAAAACCATTTGAAGGAAAATGGTCAATTAATTTTTGTGAACAAGTTATAAATGAATCAAATGAACTATGTACACACAATGGTAATATTTCAATAATTGGATTATCAGTTTTAAAAGCATTATCAGATAAAAATTCACCTTATTTAAATAATCCAATATATATTGGATTCATGGAACGTATCTTACAGTTAATTTTATTTACTATTGGTACAAATGTTATGAATATGACTCCAGTTGCCAAAGCATTAGTTAAAATAATTAACACAGGTACTGATTGTGAATATGCTGTTTTAAACTGTAAGGATGGTTTAGGTTCTTATACTTGTGGACGTGCTGTTGAATCTTCTCATAGAGAAATTCCAATTGTACCAAGGCTTATTATTTTTAATACTATAAGTGATGATAATGATAATATGGACATTGATTATTATACATGTTTAACTAATAAAAACAGTGAGAATAAACTAAAAGTATCTGATGATACTTTTACCTATCGTAACAAATACCTTAAATATAAACAAAAGTATTTACAACTTAAAAATAAATTATAAACAAAAGTATTTACAACTTAAAAATAAATTATAAACAAAAGTATTTACAACTTAAAAATAAATTATAAATTTAACATATAAACTTTTTCTTCAGGAGTACTTGGTCTATTCAAAATAGCGTTTCTTTCTGGAATGCGGCCAAATAACTGAATTCTATCAAAATGATTTTGAAATATTTTAACAAGTGTATTAGTTATTTCAAAATAATTTTTGCCGTATTGGTTTTTTATTTTTTCAATTAAACTTGAACATAATTTATGGGCATCTAAAGACTCCTGGTGACAAAATGAAAGCACAATAAAAATATTCACATGAAATGGTAGGTGCTCAATAAATTTTGATAAAAAATTTGCGTGTGCAAAGGCTATCGAGTCTGTTTGATAAGCTTTTGGTGTTTTTCTAAAAATATTTCTTGGAATTTGGTCATATAAAATTATTAAACCAATATACTCGTATAAATAAGTTGGTTCATAGTCTTTGTATTTGTTATACATTAATTCAAATTTTTTTAAGTCTTGGTCAATTCGTGTTTGTTCAGCGTTTTTTGCAAACCAAACATTAGTCCAATTGCTAGAAATACTTGAAGAACTAAATTGATTGGTAAATTTTTTTATTATAACTTTTGGACTCGTACCAAACCAGTAGCTAAGTAATTCAATAAAATCTGTATTTGGTTCTTGGTTGGCATATTTTGTAAGATATTTTTCAACATTGTTTTCCAAATATTCTAACTTTTTTAGCCCAAGATCATTTCCTTGTAATACAGATAAATTGTAGTAGTATATTGCATTTGTTGTATCATTTGCAATTTCATAATCACGTGCTTTATTATATGTTTCCATTAGTAAATATGATAAAGCAAAATAAGAAGCATAATATTTCAATTTTTAATTAGTTGTTTTTATAATATATCATAGCATCTGTATTTGTTCCAATATCATAACCAGTGTAAATAGGCTTGTTTGTAGGTGCTTCCCATGATGCCATTAACACATTAGTTCTTAAATTCCTATACAAATATGGACCATACTTTTGACCTGACTGGGTAACCGCTTTACCTAATCTGGTTCTTTCGAATTTATATGGATCGGAATTATCACATGGTAACAATTGAGTTGGGTCTTGTTGTAGTGTGACGGCTTTTGGAAAATCAGCGTAGTTTGACATGTATATCTAATAATGTAAATAATTTATTATTAAATAGACGCACTAGTTATTTTATTTGGTTTGTTTAATTCAAACAATGGGCTGAAAAACCCAATTGCTTCATCAAGCACATTAGTGAATAAAGTTAAATCCAACCCAGCCGGCAAAACAAATCTGTCACGATTCACAACTTCTCTGTACTTGTGTAACCGGGTTAAAACCATTGATTCAACCAGTTGAGCGATTTGGCTGGTATGGCATTCCACATAGTAAACAACCTCATGTTCCATCGACTTGTTATAATTTGATAATCTGGACTTGATGTTTTGTGCTTTCAGCGAAGCGCTGTGGCTATTGCTTTCGCAATAGACGCACCCAATTATGTAAGTACGCATTTTACGATGGATTGGGCTGGTTATTATATATACCACATTATCTGGAATGGTATTGATTGGGATGGGTTTGAATTCGGTTTGGGTATTTACAGTAATGGCTTGGGTTTTTTCCTGTCCAACCCACTGGGAAAATTTAATTCCGTTCACCGGACTGAGCCATTTGATAAATTCAACTGCTAAATCCGGATGTAATTGCGTCTGGGTATTTTCATCAAATATTAGGTGGAAAATAGGAATTCCTGTTTGCTGGGAAATGTTAGTAATGGTTTTTCCGGTTGGCTCTTGTGTTATCCAATTGTTAAATAATTTGTCCGGGATGGTGGCAATTGGGGTGATATCAATGTATCCGGTTTGTTTGTTTTGGTATAGTTTTAGGTTATTGAATGCGAAATAATCTGGGTTTGTTATGGGAATGTCATCTTCGTCAGAATCTGATTCAATTGTTATCTTAGTTTGTTTTGAAATTATGGTATCATGTAATGATTTAATCGACTGCTCCATTTGTTCGACCTTTTTACTAGATCGGCTGAAGGATCAGTTACATTACAAGTCTTTTCATGGCGCCATTTTGTTGTTCGGCTCATAAATTCGAGCTTACAATTTTTACAAAAATACTGTTTTTTGGGTTTGTTTATTTTAATATCATTATGGTATTTTTTGTTGTGTTTCCATAAACCTGAATTATTAGCAAATATTTTATTGCAATTATTACATTTAAATTCTGTTTTTATACTAGAACTATTTTCAGTCATTGTAATTAATGTTTTTTAAACTTTAAATGCCTTTAAAAAAAAATTATTTTTCGTGTAACTTTTATTTCATGAAATAAAACTGGAAATTTTTGGAACTATTTTAAATAAGTGTACAATAATAATGCTTTGCAAATTTATTTCATTAGGTTTTGCTTATGGAACATTTTTATAACAGTATATTAATTAATGTTTTTCAAAAAAATGAAATAAAAATGGAAATAAAATAAATAGTTTCCAAATTAATAAAATATTCCGCGCGCGCGAAGAGTTTTTTTGTGTTATGTGAAATGTAGTTTGGAATAATATTATATGTGCATACGAATAACAATTGCATTTTGTGAAATATTTATGTAACAATTTACGTTTTCATAAAATGCAATACATGTTTTGTTCACCTTAAATAAAAGCGTTACAATTACATATTGTTGTGAAATGATTTTGCAATGCATCATTATTGTACACTTATTTAAAATAGTTCCAAAAATTCCAGTTTTATTTCATGAAATAAAAGTTACACGAAAAATAATATTTTTTTTTTGTAAAACTTTGTGTGTAAAACATTGATTGTATAAATTTCCATTATTATTTCATTTGTATTTGAAATAGTATTTTTGTATGTTTATTTAATTTGTTATTAAAATTCCATTTTTGTTTCACATTTTATTTCAAATAATAATTTTATATAAAGACAAGTTAATTAAACTTTGTTAATATGACAGAAAACTCAGAAAATGCAGAAAAACAACTTTACTATGTCTGTAAAACATGTAATAAAAAATATAAAAACAGTTCTGGATTATGGAAACATAACAATATGCATCATAATGAAAAAAATAAAAAAACAGTTAATGATGGTTTAACTTGTAAAAATTGTAATTTAAAATTTAATAGCACAACCACTCGGTGGAGACACGAAAAAATATGTACAAATGAACAAAAACAAATTGATGCAAATGATCTTGCTATAATTAAAAATGAAGTAAAAGATCTCCACACCAAAATAGACAAGATATCGACGAAACCAAATATTGTTAATAACAACAACTACACCCAAAACAACATAGTGATATCGTGTGCGCCAGGGTTTGAGCCAATTGCCCATCTGACCAACGAGCAAAAGAAATTTATTATGAATAAGGGATTGTCGAGTTTAATGTATTTGATAGAAACAACCAACTTTGATAAATCCAAACCAGAGAACCACTCGTATTGTGTAACCGCGTTAAACGATAAACATGCATCAATGATTGATACCAAAACCAACCTGGTAGTTAAAACTGATAAAATGGAACTGTTTGATAAAGTACTCGCTGGGAATTTAAATAAATTGGAAAAATTATCTGGGGATACAGCATTTGGTACAGAAGAAAGATTAACCCATGCTAATACCATCAATAGAATGAAAGATATCTTATTTAATAATAAACGTGGTATGAAAAAATATTATTCTGATATAAACATATTAAGTTACAATAATAAAGATTTAATTCAGGACACTTGGAATAGTTTGAAACGGCTGGATGAATTGGTTTTGTCCCAACAATTTCCCATTGGGCAAACTGGACAAACCCAAACCAACACATTAGCCGAGACCCTTGACACTGAATCAGATGTTGAATCCGACGACGAAATTAATACTGAAAAACTAAACAAACTAAGAAAGCAATTTGGATTTACAAAAAAAATTATCCCGGACAATTATGACACAGATGGTTCGGAATTATCTGATGACTCAGATGATTTGGCCGATTCAGATGATTCAGATACAGAAGAAGCTACTTTAGAAGTTAATATTAAAGGTAAGAGTTATATTGTGGAAGGAAGTAATGTTTACGGTAAAACTCCAAATGGAACCAAGGGTGAGTTATATGGAACATACGCTAATGGCAAAGTATCAAAGCTTAAACAAAAAGATATTGTGGTTTAATTTGTTTCGTTCTGTGGACCCCCTATTATGTAAATTTAAAGAAATTTACGTAACAAGTCAACAGACTGTAATGCGAATAAAACAATATTTTATTCGATCCAGTCTAGAAAATTGAAAAATCAAGTCTTTTTCATTAAAGGTATCAACTATTAATGAAAAAATTTAATGTTATTATAGCTACAGACCAAACAGGTGGTTTTGGATTAGATGGAGAACTTCCATGGGATTTAGAAAAAGATTACGGATTTTTCAAATCAGTAACTCGAACACATAGTATTTTACCTGGGATTAATTTGTCGGATAATATTTTAATTGCAGGTCGTAAAACATGGGAATCAATGGATCGTAAACCATTACCCGGACGTGCTACTTGGGTTGTTACGTCTCAATGGGAAGAATTAGCAAAAACTCATGCCAGTGATAAAATAAAATTTTTTCCAACTTTTTTTTCGGCTTATCAAAGCGCACAAACTCAAACCCAGTCAGATATTTGGGTTATTGGTGGTAAGGGAATTTATGATGCCGCACTAAGACATTGGGCTTGTAACCAAGTATACTGGACAAAAGTTTGTGGAACATTTAAAACAGATGTTTCAATTGATATGACATTTTATCCAATCGAATGGACTAACAAAATAACTTCCAATGATATTGATTTGAATACTGGGATTTGTTATATATTAGAGTTTAATCAAGGTTACGTTAAGCCCAACATTGAATCTCAATACTTGGAAACTATGTATAACGTGATAACTACTGGTGAATCAAGACAAACTAGAAATGCCGTAACATTTTCAAAATTTAATAAAACCCTGTCATGTGATTTATCTAAGGGATTTCCATTACTAACAACCAAGAAAATGTTTTGGAAGGGAATTGTAGAAGAATTACTATTTTTTATTAGAGGAGAAACAGATACCACAAAATTATCTGCTCAAGGTGTTAAAATTTGGGAACCAAACACAACCCAAGAGTTTTTAGATTCGGTTGGACTACCATACAAACCGGGAAACATGGGACCAATGTATGGATACCAATGGAGACACTGGGGAAAACCATTTGTTTCAGCAGATACATCTGACTCTGGGCCAAACGAATCTAATGTTTTGTCAAATGGAATTGACCAATTAACCGAAGTTATTGAAGAAATCAAATCAAATCCTCATTCCCGACGTATTTTAATGACTGATTTTAATCCAACACAAGCATCCCAAGGAGTCCTATATCCCTGTCATTCTATTGTGATGCAATTTTATGTGGACCATGGTAAACTATCATGTATGATGTATCAAAGAAGCGGAGATGTATTTTTAGGAATTCCATTTAATATTGCATCTACATCACTTCTAACTCATATAATTGCTAAATTGACTGGGTTGGAACCAGGCCATATGCATATAGTATTAGGTGATTATCATATTTACGATACCCATATTGCCCAAGTATATGAGCAATTAGAACGGGTTCCAATGGATTTCCCCCAACTAGTTATACCTGATTTTACTGATTTAGCCCAGGTTGAAAATGCAAAATTTGAAGATTTTCAATTGGTTGGTTATCAGTCAGGTCCAGCAATTAAAGCTCAGATGGTTGCCTAAAAAGTTGATTTTTTTATTATTTGACCTTAATTGATAAAATTACTAATGGACTATTATGATAATAAATATAAAACTATGTGTGTTGCACAATCAGAAAATAATGCAGTTGACATTGTTATTAAGGACAATAAAATTTACAAAGTACAAAATCATTGGGCAAAAATTGAACCAGGTGAATTTGGTAATTTAGTTGACAAACTTGTTATTGATTATGGATATGTTCTTGAAAGTTCTAATAGTATTATGACATTACTAGTTCATCCTAAATCGGATAACTATGTTTGTCTTTGCCTTAAACTTGATGAAAACACTGGTAAAAAATACTGGGAATTTGAAATGGTTGTACCCGAAGTAATTTCAACAACTAATTAACTTTTAAAAAAGTTGAATTTTTAATTGTCTAATGCCTCCTTTAATTTAATCTATTAATGAATAACCAATCCGATTCGTTAGATAAAATAATGGCAGAGTTATCTGTAAAGGTTAATACCCATGCGGTAAACATAACTAATGTTGCATCACAAATACAGATGCAACGAGATGGACAAGCCAATACCCAACCCAAAAAAGTTGGTCCAATAGTTATATTAGATTCTGATATTGCTAAAGTTGCAGCAGATGGACTTATGTCTTCAATGTCTGCAGGAGCCAAAGGGTTTGAAGCTAAAGTAGGTCGACCAATGACCTATGCTGAAATGCGTTCAATGTGGGGTTAACTACTAGTATGCGTATTTACATGCTAATTTATTTTATCTAACAAGGGATTCCAAGTATTCCACATAATCTTCCATATGTTTCATCCGCATCTGATTTTTCATAGTGGGTTAGAGTAAATTCTCTATTAATATTACCAATGGTTACTGATAATCCATTTCTTATTAAATAAACTTGTGCCATACTAATAAAAAAAGAGTATTCCTGTTCATCTTCTTCACGATTTTTATCACATACTTTGATATATAAATATTTATATGTGGATTCTGTTGATGCTTGAGTTTGATATTGACCAATCCAATCAACGAGTTTAAACAAATAATGTGGTTTATAGTAAGTTGACATTATATTATATAATAATTAAAGAAAAATAAACTAATACAAACTAACATGAAATTACTTTAAAAAGTTAAAAGGATTTGCTCTTTCTTGTGCACTTGGTAAAACTAAATTACTGGATTTATTAGATTCATCAGATTGTTCAGTTTGGTCTGCACCATCCGGTTCAATTTCTTGCTTAACACAGTTGGATTTATGAATTTTCCACTCTCCTCCGGCTTTAAGATATTTAACAATAATGTCAATACCTTTGTCAATTCGTTTGTTAACTGATTTTGCTTCAGTTGTGTTTTTGCAAGCAGAACAACAAAATTGTAAAGTTGGATTTTTCTTGCTTCCCGATAAACTAGGTACAGTTTCAGGAATGTTACATTTGGAACAAAAAACTAAATATTTGTTATATTCCATTATAAGTTCTTTTAGTTCAGCAGGGTCATGCGGCCCAGTAATTGTTTCCCGAGCTTGTATATAACTAGACCCAGACACAATTGCTAAATATTTCATAATTACTTCGGTTGGGTGGTTTAGTGATTTACTAATATCATCAATATTATTGAAGATAGTATATACACCATTACCTTTGCCAGCGACTGTGACTTTAAAAACAGGCATTTTATAGCGGTAACTAGTATCGTTATCATTTCCATTCATATTCATTGTTGACATTAATAGTATATAAAATTTATTTATATTTTATTAATTTCAATTTTTTTAAAAATAATTATATCTAAAATGACAGCCTTGCTCTGTGGCTTTAGCTACGCTAAAGACGCACAATTTTTTTTAATTTCTGTAAAAGAAATTTAAAAACCCATTATAAATTATTAATTTGGTCAAGCATAACAGTTAACATTGCTTTTAGTTCACAAGTAATTTCCATATTTGTTTGAGCTAAAAAAGCTGGTTCTCTGTGTGCTTTTTGTAATTTAATATGAGCCTTTACAGTATGGTCAAAAATAAACTTGTTATAAATCATTAACTTATCAAAGGTTAAAACTGGATCTTCTGGTTCAGGAATATATTTAATCAGTTCAAAAACATCTTTTTTATCTTGTTTATATGGGAGTATATTTTTTTCTATGTTGTCAAACTTTGGTTCAGAGTCATCATCTGAAATATACCCTGAAGATTTTTGATTAGATTTTTTTGTTTTATTAGGTGGTGAACTTTTTTTATGTTTATTATTATATTTGGCAAGACCATCAGCAAATTTATTTAAGTCTGTAAAATCTGGTTTATTTAAAATTTTATAGTGTGATTTAACAATTCCAGTAAATTTATCCGGTTGTAAAACGTTATTAGATTTATTATATTTTGGAATTAGCCCTTGATTTATTTTATACGATTTTATTATATCTGGTTTGCTAATATGATTTTTATATGGAACTAAAGCAAAGTTATTTGCAGTTGCATACCCATAGAATAAGTTAACTAAATTCCATGTTTTTACAGAAGGTTTAGTAATATTATAAATTACTTTTATATTAGAATTAATATTTGGTATCAGATAATTCATTAAAATTGATTCTTCCATTATATTATTATCACAATTGATTTTTAGTAAAGTTGATTTTAAAAATCCATAATCAACAAGAGCAAAGTAGTTTTTGTAATTAATATTATCTATATTTTTATCTTCAATAATATCTTCTAAATCAGTTAAATTATAAATAGATAATTTGTTATATATGTTTTCAAAACTACAAATAATGTATGATATATTTTTTTTTGTTTTCAAAACATTGTCAATTATATTAGTAATTTCTATTTTCTTCGTTGTTGTGTTTTTATCAAAACCATCAAAGAAAATTTTAGTTTTTTGAAAACCATTAGCTTTTTCAATATTAATGTCAAAATGTTTATTTATTAATAGATCATAAACTCCATTTGATTTGATTTCATGAATATAAAAGTTAAAACTAACTGCTTCATACATAAATTCATCTATGGTTTTTCCTATTAGATATGAAAAATCTTCATTGTGTTTTCCAAGTAAAACAATATTACTGATTTTTTTTTCAATAGGTACTTTTAAAGAATTATCTTTAATATCACGAATAACTTCAGAATAATAGTTGGTGTACATTCTATATTCATTGGAAATAATTTTATTAAATTTACAAGTTAAAATTTTATCATTGGATTTAGTTTTATAAAATAATTCGTTATTTCCAATAACATAATTAGTATTTTTATCGGTTAAAATACAAACGATATCCATTATTATAGTAAAATATTATATTTTACTAATATAGTAAAAAATTGATGAAAAAACATAATATTCTATTAGAACTAATTAATAATGTCTGCTATTGAAACAAATTATGATACTGATAGAATTGGAAAATATGGGGATAAATTGCTCCAATATCCCCACTTTTGGCCAACCACACGTGGAGTTAATGAGATTGTTGCAAATTATGATTCAATTGAGCCAGGTACACGTTTAACAGATTCGGTTGAATCAATTATGGGACGTGTTATTTTGGCACGGGCATCAGGAAAAAACTTATATTTTTACACGATAGTATCAAATGGTGTAAATTTTCAGGTGATGTCTGACTTAAAATCATATGGTGAAGGTAATGAGACAAAATTTTATGAAATTCATGGAATGATTTCTCGAGGTGATATAATTGGAGTTCATGGGTATATTGCTAAAACTAAAAAAGGAGAGTTATCTATTGTTCCTGATGAAATTAAAGTTCTAACTCCTTGTTTACAAATGCTTCCTTCAACATTTTACGGTATTGAAGATAAAGAAATTCGATATAATGCGAGATATCTTGATATGATTATTAATCCCAATGTAAGAGAAATATTTGTAAAGCGTCATAAAGTAATTAATTTTATTCGCAATTATTTGGTGGATAGAGATTTTATTGAAGTTGAAACACCAATTATATCTGATATGGCAGGAGGAGCAGCAGCAAAACCGTTTACAACCTATTTAAATGAAGCAAAACGTTCAATGTATATGAGAATTGCTCCGGAACTTTTTCTTAAACAATTAGTTATTGGGGGATTAGATAGGGTTTTTGAAATTGGAAAACAATTTAGAAATGAATCGTGTGATATGACACATAATCCAGAATTTACATCAATTGAAATGTATCAAGCTGGTGTGGACTATAATTATCTGATGGATATGACAGAGGATTTACTGAGCAAATTAGCTCAAAATGTAAATGGTACAACTAATGTAACATGGATGGGAACATCAATAGACATGGCCGGACCATACCCACGACTAGATATTATGGATACTCTTGAAGTTGAAATAGGTAAAAAACTAGCTGACCCTAATTATAAATTACCTGATATTACTGGACCAGATGCAACAGAGGAATATTTAAATCTAGTAAATTTACTTGAAATTAAAATTAGTTTGCCACATACCTTAAATAGACTAGTTGATGGATTAATTGGTGAATTTGTTGAAGTATTATGTGTTCAACCGACATTTTTAATTAATCATCCTCAAGTAATGTCTCCATTAGCTAAACCCCATAGAACTCAACCGGGGAAAACTGAAAGATTTGAGTTATTTATTCGAAAGAAAGAATTTGCTAATGCTTACACAGAATTAAATGATCCAAGAATTCAAAAAAGTATATTTGACCAAGTAGCTAAACAAAAAGCTGCTGGTGATGATGAAATTCCTCCATCTGATGAAAACTTTGTTAAGGCTTTGGAATATGGATTACCGCCAACAGGTGGCTGGGGTTTAGGTATTGACCGGTTAGTAATGTTAATTACTGGTCAGGATTCAATTAGGGAAGTTATTGCTTTTCCAACAAGAAGGTCTTAAAATATAAAAAATATTTAGTTTATTTGAATTTGCTAGTTTAATTTAATAGTTTTGGCAAATAAACCCCCTTCTTTTACCCCCTGAAAAAAATTGAAATATAATTATAGTTATATCCCAACCTAATTACTTTTAATGACAACTTTAGTTAAAATCAATAGAATAACAAACCAAGATAACGAATTCTTATCTAGAAGTCCACCTACTAGAGAAACCATTAGCTGTTATTTCTGTAATGGAAACCACGCTTGTCGTGAATGTCCATTAGAGGCCCAAATGGCTCCAGTCCTACGTAAAAAAGTAGGAAATATGATGGAGTACTATGTGGCAGAAAATTTAAATTGTCCTGAATGTGGTCTGGAAAAAAAGCTAAAAGTTATTGGTAATCATACCCCATCGCTTGATCTAGTTTGTAGCTGTTGTCAAAAAAAATTTGAGGTTAAATCTAAATGTTTGAGTGTGGCAAAACTCCCTTTGGACATTAATCTCCCTCATGGTTCATATATTGATTATGTACACCGTTTAGAAGAGGGTCTTAACCTTATAGTTATTATTTATGGTGTGGACAGAGTTAAAAAACTTATAACTGTTCGCGAGGTATTATATGCAAATAATACAGATTTAAAAACCCCATCAATAGTCGAAGTTAAAAAAAGACACGACAACAATTTATCTACAATTATGATTAAAAACAAAAAAAACCTTAGTATTTTAAATTTACAAACGGATAATACTGTTTTAACATTTAAAAGCGATGTTGA
>JACCDX011322821.1_pt1 | contig 33268 bp, 32 predicted proteins | sample 7449681 | NCBI WGS metagenome assembly JACCDX01 (sample SAMN15323450, study PRJNA562643) | freshwater metagenome | isolation source: river surface water | place: USA:Blue River Watershed | collected 2017-08-18
ATGAAACGACCATCGCGGCGAACGCGCTTGTCAGCCACAACAATGTTGAAAAATGGACGGGCTTTAGAACCGCCACGAGAAAGACGAATGACAACCATGATTTATCCTAGGGGTGGTGTACACATTGAACCATTCAAAAAAATTTGAAATGAAACAAGGACACAAATTCTTCCAGCGTTTGAGACACGCAACTGGCCACCCGGCCAGTGACACACTGAAAAGCCGCTGATTATAACCCGGAGTTCAAGAATGCCAACCATTCGCCCCAGCCAACCCTCAGACATGGCCGCCATCACGGCCATTTACAAGCACCACGTCCTTCATGGAACGGGCACTTTTGAAATTGACCCACCCTCCCTTGAGGACATGACGGCCCGCAGGGAGGATGTCTTGAGCAAAGGTTTGCCCTATTTGGTCCTTGAAAATGAAGGCCAAGTGGTCGGTTTTGCCTATTGCAACTGGTTCAAACCACGCCCCGCCTATCGATTCTCAGCCGAAGATTCCATTTATCTGGCCGCAGACACCGCCGGCAAAGGCTGGGGACGCATGCTACTGGCTGAGCTGTGCCAAGCCGCCGAAAAAGTCGGTATCCGAAAGTTGATCGCAGTCATTGGCGACTCTGGCAATGCCGGCTCAATTGGCGTCCACACGTCGGTAGGCTTTAAGCACGTCGGCACTGTGTCTGGCTGCGGCTGGAAATTTGAACGCTGGCTAGACATCGTCATGATGGAAAAAGCCCTAGGACTGGGGCAAACTCAAGCACCAGCCTAAGGCTTGACGAGAGGGTACCGCCCTCTCGGGTTTAGAAAAGTTGCAAGCTCAGCCAGTAAGCAATGGCCGCCACAAAACCACTGGCTGGGATGGTCAAGATCCAGGCCCACACAATGTTGCCCGCAACGCCCCATCGAACGGCACTTGCACGTTGGGTTGAGCCAACACCCACGATGGCACCCGTGATGGTGTGTGTCGTGGAAACAGGAATGCCCAAGGAGGTGGCCAAGAAGAGGGTTAAAGCACCGCCTGTTTCAGCACAGAAGCCACCTACTGGCTTGAGTTTGGTGATTTTCTGACCCATGGTTTTGACAATGCGCCATCCGCCAAACATGGTGCCAAAGCCAATGGCCAAGTAACAAGAAACAATGGTCCAAGAGGGGGGCGATGTTTCTGCAGCCGAGACGTAACCAGTTGCCACCAGCAACATCCAAATGATGCCGATCGTTTTTTGTGCATCGTTACCACCATGACCCAAGCTGTAAGCACCTGCTGAAACGAGTTGCAGACGGCGGAACCACTTGTCGACTTTGGAAGGTCTGCTGCGCTTGAACAAATTGGCCACCAAGACCATCATCAGGGAACCCAAAAGGAAACCCAGCAGCGGCGAAACAAAGATAAAAGTCACCGTTTTCAAAACACCCGCAGACAACAAAGCACCCGCACCTGCTTTGGCAATGACCGCACCCACAATACCGCCAATCAGGGCATGTGAGGAACTGCTGGGTATGCCGTAATACCAAGTGATCACATTCCATGTGATGGCGCCTACCAAGGCACCAAAGACCACGTGAACGTCGACCACACCGGGTTGGACAATGCCCTTGCCAACGGTGGCAGCCACGCTGAGGTGGAAGATAAAAATGGCGACGAAATTGAAGAAAGCTGCAAACACAACGGCCTGCGTTGGTTTCAAAACGCCTGTTGAAACAACCGTGGCAATTGAGTTGGCGGCATCATGAAAACCATTCATGAAGTCAAATGCCAGCGCCAAAGCCACCAGCAACATCACCACCCACAAAGCGGCTTGTGTGTCCATGCTCAAGGTTCCAAGTATCAGGAGTTCTCGAGGACGATGCCCTCGATTTGATTGGCAACGTCTTCACATTTGTCAGTGATGGTTTCAAGCAATTCGTAAATGGCTTTCAACTTGATCACTTCGCGCACATCAGGCTCTTCGCGGAAAAGCTTGCTCATGGCACTGCGCATCACGCGGTCGGCATCGGACTCTAGGCGGTCAATTTCTTCGCAAGTTTTCAATGCGGCTTCAGCCGTTGCTGGATCTGCAATGTTGCCCAACATGTTGACGGCATCCCGCAAACGCTCACAACATTTGACGGACAAATCGGTCAAACGGGTAATTTCTTCTGTCATGACGCGCACATCGTAAAGCGCCATGGTTTCTGCAGAGTCTTGAATCAAGTCGGCCACATCGTCCATCAAATTAATGAGCGTATGAATTTGCTCGCGATCTATGGGTGTGATGAAAGTGGTGTGAATCAAGCGATTGACTTCGTGCGTCACGCGATCAGCTGATCGCTCGGCATTGTCAACATCTTGCGTGTATTTTTCACGCAGGTGGCTGTCTGTGTAATTGAGCACCAAGTTTGAAAAGGCACGTGCCGCTTCAACGATTCGGTCTGCATGCTGGTTGAACAACTCAAAAAAGTTGCCCTCTTTGGGCAAAAGCTTGCCAAAAAACATAGGATTCTCCGTGAACAAAAAGCGAGAAATTCGCTCATTGAGGCATGCGGGAGTTTAAACCCTAAGCTTGTAAATATTGCAAAGCGGTGACATTTTTATGTCTGAAAAAAGACAATCAAAAACAGCAAATTGGCAGATATCGTAGCCCTTTGCACCTCGATACTTTGTCACCGAAGGTTAAAGGTCATCAGAAGTAGAAGCATCTAGTTTTTCAATGGCTTGCGATTGAACGCTTTGCAAGTCTTGCGCGCTCACCCGTTGCGGCGACAGCTCCGAAAGAGGCTTCAACACAAAGGCTCTTTCCCGCATCCTTGGATGGGGCACCGTCAGCACTGGGCTTTGGATGCTTGCATCACCAAACAACAACAAGTCAATGTCCAAAGTTCGAGGCGCATTCCGATAGGGTCGCACACGGCCCGCCATGTTCTCCAAAGATTGAAAGGCCTTCAATGCTTCATAAGCATTGAGGCACGTTTCCAAATGAAGCACCGCATTGATGTAATCGGGCCCCGTCGCATCCACAGGGGCTGACCGGTAGAAAGAGGAGCAGTTGAGGACTCGGGTATGCGGCAATTTGCCAATGGCCTTCACAGTAGCATCCAGGGTCTGGCGCGCTTCGCCCAAATTAGCACCCAGGCCAACAAACACTGACACCCATTCACGATGCATGAAGGCCCCCTGAAGTCGCCTTACTCACCCGACGACGATTGTCCTGGCTCGGCGTTACCGGATGCACCCGAAGCATTTTTCGCCGCTGGCTTTCGGCGACGCGGCGCACGTCGTGCTTTGCCGATTCCCGAAGCAGGAACGTTGCCCTTTTCAGACTTTGCCTGTTGAATCAAGTCCTCGCGAGCGGCATCGTCTGCCATGCTGAATTCTTGCCACCAATCGGCCAACGTCAAATCGACATCCGCCACTTCAGCGCGTAAACGTAAAAAGTCGAAGCCAGCGCGGAATCGGGGCTGCTCTACCAAACTGAATGGCGTACTGCCAATGCGTTTTTCAAAGCGGGGCTGCATCATCCAAATTTCGCGCATGTCGGCTGCCAATTTACCGCGTCCCGAGACGTCACCGATGCGCGCATCAAAGACTTCATCGATGGCTTCTTGCAGGGCTGGAAATGGCGGAATGCGTTTGGCAACACGCTGATCCCAACCCGCCTTGACATCGGTCCATAAAACACATGCTAGCAAAAAGCTGGGCGCCACGGGTTTTTCTTCACCTACACGGCGATCTGTGTCGGCCAATGCCGCTTTCACAAAAGGCGTATCAGCACGCTCAACCACCACATCCAACAAAGGATAAATGCCTTTGTGCAAACCCAAGGATTGCAATTGCGCCACAGAGGCCAAAGCATGGCCCGTTTGAAGCAACTTCAGCATCTCGTCAAACAACCTGCTTTGCGGTACATCGGCCAGCAAGTTCAGCATGGTCGCCAAGGGCTTGGCAGTTTTGCTCTCGAACTTGAAACCCAAGGGGCTGAGCTTTGCTGCAAACCGCACCGCACGAATGATGCGCACAGGATCTTCGCGATAACGTGCAACGGGATCGCCAATCATGCGCAAGACTTTCTTTTTGGCATCCTGCATACCGCCGTGGTAGTCAACCAAATACTGAGACTCCGGGTCGTAGTACATGGCATTCACCGTGAAGTCCCGACGTGTTGCATCTTCGTCTTGGGGGCCCCAAACGTTGTCGCGCAGCACCCGGCCGCTTGAATCGACAGCGTGCGTCATACCTGCAAGTTCAGATTTGCTGGTTTTTTCATTACCCTTGACCTGCTCTGCTGCGCGGTTGTCCAAATGGGCCCTGAAGGTAGACACTTCAATCACTTCATGCTCGCGGCCACGACCGTACACCACATGCACAATGCGAAAGCGTCGTCCGATGATGAAGGCTCGGCGAAACAAGCTTTTCACTTCTTCTGGCGTGGCATCGGTCGCCACATCAAAGTCTTTGGGGCGAAGTCCTAAAAGCAAATCGCGCACCGCGCCACCCACCACATAAGCTTCATAGCCTGCATCTTGCAAAGTTCTGACCACATTCAGAGCGCGCTCGTCAACCAGGGCTGGATTGATGCCATGAACGGATGCAGGAATTTCGACGCGCTTGCCAAAATCAACAGCGCCTCGCCCGCCTTTGGGCTGGCCTAATATTTTTTGAATGAATTTTTTGATCATGAGAAAAGTTGAAGTGTGCGCCAGCCTCGATCGGTCGCAAGTTGGCGCAAACGCGCATCTGGATTGGTCGCAACGGGTGTTTGTGCCATTTCTAAAAGTGGCAAATCGTTGATTGAATCCGAATAAAAGGTAATGTGCACATCTGACCAATTCAGATTTCGTGCCGCCAACCATTGTGCAATCCGAGTGACCTTGCCTTCTTTGAATGACGGCGTACCCGAAATTTCTCCCGTGATCCAGCCTTGCGCGTCGCGCGCCAATTCAACAGCAATCAAATCAGACACACCAAAAGCAGTGGCAATGGGTCGCGTGACGAATTCATTGGTGGCAGTGACGATCATGACATGATCACCTGCCGCTTGGTGTTGTTTCACCAATTCGATTGCAGAGGGCTTCACAGCAGGCAGGATAATTTCGCGCATGAATTGGCGATGCGCGATTTCCGCTTGCTCAGCCCCCCTCAGGCGCACGGCATCCGTTGCAAATCGCACGTACTCATGAATGTCCAACACACCCGATTGATAGTCTGCGTAAAACTGATCATTGCGTGCTTTGAAAGAGACTGGATCAGTCCAAGCAATGCGCTGACTGAATTCACCCCACGCGTAATCGGAGTCAATTGGCAACAAAGTGTTGTCGAGATCAAACAGGGCCAACTTCATGTGCTTTCCAACATGGATTTGATCAGCGGAATGGTGATGGCCCTTTGCGTTTGCAACGCAAACTGATCCAAGTGATTGAGCAAAGTCATCAAGCTGCTCAAGTCGCGTGAAAATCGTGTGAGCATGTAAGACATCACCTCATCACTCAAAAACAAACCTCGCGAGTCTGCCTCTTGACGCAACACTGCACGTCGCTCGTTGTCACTTAAGACCTGCAGTGCATAAACATGCCCCCAACCCAAGCGAGAACGTAAATCATCACGCAACTTGAGGTCTGCAGGGGGCAATGTGCCGGCCGCCAATACCCAACGCGGCTGACCTGACTTGGGCGTGAGTGCATTCACAAACCAATTAAATCCCATGGCCTGTTGCTCTAAATTGAACAGATGCACATCGTCCATCAACACAGCAACCCAAGATGCATCAAAACTCAGATGCGCTTCGGTTGAGGCATCCAGCCAGCCCACAGAAAGTCCTTGATCTTTGAGCGCCGCATAGACACCCTTGAGCAGATGCGTTTTGCCTGAGCCACTCTCCCCCCAAAGGTAAGTAGGGACGGGACTGGGCATTTGACCGGCGGTCCAGAGTTTGAGATGTTGCAGTGCTGCAGCATTGGGTCCTGCAAAAAAACTGTCCAAGCTGGGCGCTGTTTGCAAGCCTATGTCTAAGGCCATTTGCTTCATGCGTCAGGACCTTGGTAAATGGTGCTCTCAAAATATTGATCACGCACTCTGCGCAGTGCCACCAAAATCACCGCACTGGCTGGCAATGCCACCAGCACGCCCACAAAGCCAAACAATTGACCCAATGCCAACAAAGCAAATATGACAGCCAAGGGATGTAAGCCAATGCGTTCACCGACCCACTTGGGTGTGAGCCAAAAGCTTTCAAGCAACTGCCCCGCACCAAACACCACCGCCACCATCAACAAAGCCTTGAGGGATGCAAATTGTAAAAATCCAGCAAACAAGGCCAAGATAAGGCCAAGCCCAAAGCCCAAGTAAGGCACGCAAACGGCCAAACCCGTGAAGACACCAATGGGCAATGCCAAATCCAATCCGAAGGCATACAGGCCGACGGCGTAGAAAACTGACAAAGCCAGCATGACCAAAATTTGTCCATGCAAATACTGGCCTAAGACTTCATCGCATTCACGCATGAAACTGTCATAGGCAGGGCGCCAGTGAAGGGGCACCCACAAAACGACTTGCGAGACCCAACGGTCCCAGTCCTTGAGCAGGTAAAAAAGAACCACTGGAATCAAAATTAAATTACCCAAGACCGCCAGGGCAAAGCTGCCACCCAGTTTGAGTGAGGCCACCAACGGCTCCATCCAATCGCCTCGGTTGGCACTCAAATAGGTGAGCAGTTGTGCCTTGATGGAGGCCACATCCAAAGTCAATCGCCAGCCGTACTTGTCCAGCAGTGCATTCAAGAAGGCTGCCAATCGGTCTAACAGGGTTGGCAATTGCTGCTGAAGCAATGGAATTTCGCGGGTCAAAATGGGCACCAACAAAAACAGAACACCCATCACTGCCAGCAGCGCCAACAACTCAATCAACATCACACACAAAACATGAGGCAACCAAGGGGCGGCTTTGTGCATTCGAAGCACGGCTGGATGCAGGGCGTATGCCAGCACCCCCGCGACTGCAAAGGGAACCAAGACAGGCCCCAAGACCCACAGCATCAAGGCCACCACAACAGCGACGCCCACCCCTAAAGTCAGGCGTTTGTTGGCGATATGGATGGGCATGTTGGCAATTCGTGGTTAAAGAAAATCAAAAGAAGCTGACGGCATTGGCAGATGCAAGCAGCACTGCCCCTTAAAATATGCTTAGATTTTAGTCTCCCCTCGCCCTCTTCCCCACATTTTCCCCATATTTCACATGAGCTCAACTCCCCTTTCCTACAAAGACGCTGGCGTCGACATCGTCGCGGGTGACGCCTTGGTCGAACGCATCAAGCCTCTGGCCAAAAAGACCATGCGCGAAGGTGTTTTAGCAGGCATTGGTGGGTTTGGCGCCTTGTTTGAAGTGCCCAAACGTTACAAAGAGCCTGTTTTGGTCTCTGGCACTGACGGTGTGGGTACCAAACTCAAACTGGCATTTGAGTGGAACATGCACGACACCGTGGGCATCGACCTTGTCGCGATGAGCGTCAACGATGTCTTGGTTCAAGGGGCAGAGCCGCTGTTCTTTTTGGACTACTTTGCATGCGGCAAGCTGGATGTGGACACAGCAGCTGCCGTGGTGGGCGGCATTGCCAATGGCTGCGAAATGTCCGGTTGCGCTCTGATTGGCGGCGAAACGGCCGAAATGCCAGGCATGTACCCCGCAGGCGAATACGATTTGGCCGGATTTGCGGTGGGCGCTGTTGAAAAATCAAAAATTCTCACAGGACGAGATGTCAAACCAGGCGACATCGTATTGGGCTTGGGCTCCAATGGCGTGCATTCCAATGGTTTCAGCTTGGTTCGCAAATGCATTGAGCGGGCTGGCGCGCAATTGCCCGCCCAACTCGATGGTCAAGATTTCAAGCAAGCCATCATGGCGCCCACACGTTTGTACGTTAAAACAGTCTTGAGCGCCTTGGCACAACACCCCATCAAAGCTTTGGCTCACATCACGGGTGGTGGTTTGTTGGAAAACATTCCCCGTGTTTTGCCCGAAGGCACTGCGGCGCATTTGGTCAAGGGCAGCTGGCCTCAATCCGAATTATTTGCATGGCTTCAAAACACGGCAGGCATTGACGACATCGAAATGAACCGCACCTTTAACAACGGGATTGGCATGGTCGTTGTCATCGATGCAGCGAATGCTGCAGCTTGTGCAGACACTTTGCGCCAAGCTGGCGAAAAAGTTTATGAAATTGGTGTTATTGCTGCGCAGGCTGATGGTGCACAAGTGACCGTCAAGTAATTTTTTAGGAATCGATGGATGCCAGTCGCAAACGAATGATGTCGACGTCACTGGCATCGGTCGCCTGGCTCACATAAGCCTGCAAGTCATCGCGAGCCTCAGCATTCAAGCCCAAGGACATCAAAGCCAGTCCGCGATCGCGGCGCTCATAAATGGCATCGGGATTGAGAACGATCAACCGGTCCAAGACGCACTTCAAGCGCTGCCAATCAGATTGGCTAGAAAAAATTTCTTTCAGATTGCGCAGCATGCGCGTCAAGATGTCACGGGGCATGGCTGGCTGCAGATACAAGCCAAGTGGCGTGTCACTGTCTTCCACGTCATCTGCAAGGTCAACCCGCTGACGATATGGTGCCAGTCTCTCTGCCAAGCGCTCCAAACCCAAGGAATCACCCGTCAAGGGATCCATCACAACCAAGCCCTCAGGCAAAGTGACTTTGACCAAGAAATGCCCCGGGAAAGAGACGCCTTCAGCCTGCAAGTCGAGTGCCTGCGCCAACTCCAACCAAATGACCGCAATCGAAATCGGAATGCCGCGACGCGTCCTGAAAACCTCATTCAGGTAACTGTTCTCGGGGGCATAAAAGTTGTTGGCATTGCCACCGAAACCCAGTTCGTTGTAGAAAAACTGGTTCAACACCGTCAACTTCTGAAGGGGCTCTGCTTCGCGCTTCAATCGCCGCTTTAGCCGCACCAACAAAGCATCACAAGTGGCCAAGACCTCTTGCACGTCCAACGCAGGCTCTTCATCCTGCGCAATAGCAGCCGCAGCCTCTAGCAATGGAAAGTCCTGGTCCGCTGCCACCAAACTTTGGAAGTAGGTCAATGGGGTCACTGTGGTGGCTTGTAAATTCATAGTGCAAGCATCTTTTTAGCGACGAACAAAGGATTTCAAACGCAAACCACACAAACGCAAGCACCCAAAATAAAGAAGGGCTGAAGTGATCAAAACAAGGGCCATCGCAGCCAGTCGCACTAACACTTGTTGACGGCCACCCAGCCAATCAAATTGGGTTGAAGCCACAAGCAAAAAACCAGTTAACAACAAGGTAGCAAGCGCGACTTTGGCGCTAAACCAGCCCCACCCCGGCAAGGGTTTGTAGCTGCCTTTTCGAATCAGCCCCACCAGAAGCCACATTGCATTCAACAAAGCACCCAAACCGATGGACAGCGCCAAGCCTGCATGGGCTAAATAAGGAACCAACACAAAATTCAAGGCTTGCGTAAAGCACAAAACAAGCACCGCAATTTTGACCGGCGTTTTAATGTCCTGGCTGGCGTAGTAGCCCGGCGCCAGAACTTTGATGGCCACAAGTCCTATCAAGCCAACACCATAGCCCGTCAGCGCCATCGTCGTTTGCTTCACATCGTGGTCGGTGAATGCGCCGTAGTGATACAGCACGGACACCAAAGCTTGCGAGAAAGTGAGCAATGCAGCCGCACAAGGCAAGGCCAACAACACAACCAAGCGCAATCCCCAATCCAACATGGCAGCGTATTCAAGCTGATCACCTTTGGCCCTTGCGGCAGCCAACTGCGGCATCAAAACAGCACCCAAGGCTACACCCAAAATGGCCGTTGGAAATTCCATCAAGCGATCGGCATACGTCAACCAACTGACACTGCCTGGCGCCAAGTGAGAAGCAATCTGTGTGTTGATGAGCAGTGATATTTGAGCCACCCCCACGCCTAACAATGCCGGCAACATCAAGCTTGTAATTTGGCGTGTAGCGGGATCGTTCAAGGCTTGTTGAATGGCTCGCCAAGTCACACCGATACGCGGCAGCAATCCCAAATTTGCAAGTGCCGGAATTTGAATGGCCAGTTGCAACAAACCACCCAACATCACACCAACAGGCAAGGCATAAACCGGTTGAATGCCCTGACTTTTGAACCAGGGGGCCAAGAGCCAAGCCGCACCAATCATGGCCACATTCAACAACACAGGCGTTGCAGCGGGCACCGCAAAGCGTTTCCAAGTGTTCAAAATGCCTGCCGACAAGGCGACCAAGGACATGAACGCAATGTAGGGGAACATCCAACGCGTCATGAGCACAGCCGCCGCATAGGAATCGGGTTGTTGTTGCAAGCCACTGGCCATGGCCCACACCAAAAATGGTGCAATGGCTACACCCAACAAGCTCAAGAGCAACAAGGACCAAGCCAGCAAGGTGGCCACATGGTCGATCGCTTGTCGTGTGGCTGCCTCACCATTTTGAGCCTTGCTAGCTGCCAATACAGGGACAAAAGCTTGACTGAAAGCACCTTCTGCAAAGAAGCGCCGAAACAAATTAGGAATACGAAAGGCCACATTAAAGGCATCGGTGAGCGCACTGGCCCCAAAAACGGAGGCGATCAATAGCTCTCGGACCAATCCCGTGATGCGGGAGGCCAGGGTCCAAAGAGAGACAGTAGAAGCTGATTTAAGAAGGCTCACGGCGAGAGTGTAGCGACTGATTGGGTTGGCTGTCAGGGGGACTCGACTTGGCGGGATTTAGCCTGTTACAATAGCCGGCTTTGCTGACAACATCCTCAGACAACTAGGATAAATAAAATGGCTTCTGGAAAACCCAAGAAAAAGAACCCCCGCCTGGCATCAGGCCGTAAACGCGCACGTCAAGACGTGAAACTGAACGCAGCGAACACCTCACTGCGCTCTAAATACCGCACCGCCGTGAAGAACGTTGAAAAAGCTGTTCTGGCTGGTGACAAAACCAAAGCTACTGAACTGTTTGCCAAAATGCAAGCCGTTGTGGACACGATTGCTGACAAAGGCATCTTCCACAAAAACAAAGCAGCTCGCGATAAGAGCCGCTTGTCAACCAAGGTGAAAGCCTTGGCCCTCGCCTGATCAATTGATCATCAGCCCGGCGCCCACCAGGGTGCCGCCGTTTGAAACGGGTGCGCTGTCAGCAAAGAAAAAGCAAAAAGCCGTCTTAGGACGGCTTTTTTGTGGGCGTTTGACGACTCAGCGGGGATGATCAGGAAGCAGGCAGGCCTCAGAAACTTGCAAATTGTTGTCTTTGGCAAAGTTCATGAGGAAGTCCCAGGCCATGGGCTCATAGTCTCTTAAATCGGTGTGGACCACAACGCATTTGATGCCACCCAAGGTCTGGGGAATGCACCATGGCGAGTAACTCAAGTGGCTGCCAGGTGTAGCGCCTCCAGGCCGAAATTGCCCCATCACGCCAGCCAAACGCTCAGCCCAATCGCTCGGTCTGAATGTGCGGCCGTCCAAGGTCACTCCTTGAATCAGTACTTCTTTGGCGTTATTGGAAACCATCGATCAGAGGTTAGGTAATTTGACGGGCAGACATCAGGGATCGCCTCAATGTTGCATTGCACAACTATTGTATCTTATATAAGACTTAAAGCTTTATTTCTGGCTCTAAAATCTCATCTCAGCGGCCCTCTTCGTTGGGCCGATTTCTTTTCAGAGGAGTTCTCAGCATGTCTGCTTTCATTGAAGCCACTTCGCCGCACACCATGAACACCTACGGCCGATTGCCGATCGCAATGAGCCATGGTCAAGGTTGCCGATTGTGGGATGTCAATGGCAAAGAATATTTGGACGCGCTAGGCGGCATTGCGGTGAACACCTTGGGCCACAACCATCCAGAGTTGGTCCCTGCCCTGCAGGATCAACTGAGCAAGATCATCCACAGTTGCAACTACTACCATGTGCCCAACCAAGAAAAGTTGGCGGCCAAACTGGTCGAGTTGTCTGGCATGACCAATGTCTTTTTTTGCTGCACAGGCTTGGAAGCCAATGAAGCGGCCATCAAGTTGGCACGCAAGTTCGGGCACGACAAAGGCATCGACAAACCCGAGATCGTGGTTTACGAAAAAGCCTTTCATGGTCGCAGCATTGCCACACTCAGCGCCACGGGCAACACCAAGATTCAACAAGGCTTTGGACCTTTGGTTGAAGGCTTCATTCGTGTGCCAGTGAACAACATAGAAGCCTTGAAAAAAGCCACCGCCAACAACCCCAATGTCGTGGCTGTGTTCTTTGAAACCATTCAAGGCGAAGGCGGCGTCAATCCCATGCACATGGACTACCTGCGCGATGTGCGCGCACTGTGTGACGAAAAAGATTGGCTCATGATGATTGACGAAGTTCAATGCGGTATGGGCCGCACAGGCAAATGGTTTGCGCATCAATGGGCAGGCATCAAAGCCGACGTGATGCCCCTGGCCAAAGGCTTGGGCTCTGGCATGCCCATCGCAGCCGTGGTGGCGGGCCCTAAAGCCGCCAACATTTTCCAACCTGGAAGTCATGGCACCACCTTCGGCGGCAATCCATTGGCCATGCGCGCTGGTGTTGAAACCATTCGCATCATGGAAAAAGACGGTTTACTAGAGAACGCAGCACGTGTAGGTGCTCATCTCAAAGCGCGCCTTGAGCAAGGCTTGGCCGGCGTCAAAGGCGTCAAAGAAATTCGCGGCCAAGGCCTGATGTTGGGCATTGAACTCGACAAAGCTTGCGGCGCTTTGACACAACGCGCGGCCGATGCTGGATTGCTGATCAGTGTCACCGCAGACAGCGTCATTCGCATGGTGCCACCGCTCATCATGACGCAAGCCGAAGCAGATCAGGTTGCTGACATTTTGTTGCCTTTGATCAAAACATTTCTAGCGGAGTAATTTCAATGGCCACAAATGCTCAGGCATTGCCACTTCGGCATTATTTGCAATTTACCGATCTCACCGCCGATGAGTACGCGCATCTGTTCAAGCGGGCTGCTTTCATCAAAGCGAAATTCAAAGCCTACGAAAAATACCAGCCACTGACAGACCGCACATTGGCCATGATTTTTGAGAAAGCATCTACGCGCACGCGCGTCAGTTTTGAAGCAGGCATGTACCAACTGGGTGGATCTGTGGTTCACCTTACCACGGGCGACAGCCAATTGGGCCGCGCAGAGCCCATTGAAGACAGTGCGCGCGTGATCAGCCGCATGGTTGACCTGGTGATGATTCGCACGTATGGCCAAGACAAGATTGAAAACTTTGCAGCGCACTCACGTGTGCCTGTGATCAATGGCTTGACCAATGAGTTCCATCCTTGCCAAATCTTGGCAGACATCTTTACCTACATTGAACACCGCGGTTCCATCCAAGGTAAAACAGTCGCGTGGGTAGGCGATGGCAACAACATGGCCAACACTTGGCTTCAAGCGGCCGACTTGCTTGGCTTTAAAGTGAACCTCAGCACCCCCAGCGGTTATGAGGTCGACCCGTCGGTGGTTGGCGTCAGAAGCGCCGCCAGCACACAGTTCTTCAAAGATCCTATGCAAGCCTGCGAAGGTGCCGACTTGGTGACCACCGATGTCTGGACCAGCATGGGCTACGAAGCCGAAAACGAAGCGCGCAAAAAAGCCTTTGCCGACTGGTGTGTGGACGAAGACATGATGAAGGTTGCCAAGCCAGATGCCTTGTTCATGCACTGCTTACCTGCACACCGCGGCGAAGAAGTCAGTGCGGAAGTCATTGATGGCCCGCAATCCGTCGTGTGGGACGAAGCAGAAAACCGAATGCATGCGCAAAAAGCGCTGATGGAGTTTTTGCTGTTGGGCCAAGTTTAAAGCGCGGTGAATTTAGCAGCGAATCAGCCTTGGCCAAGGCTGATTCAGGGGCCCGCATAAAGCCAAGGCAAATCCATCAAGGACTCCCCCATCATGCGCATGGCGATGTTTCTGCCCCAGCGCAATGGCCCCTGCATGTGAAAGATCTCACCGTTTCGAATCGATCTTTGTTGAACCCTGGCATTTCGAGCCCACCGGGTTTGCGCATACAACTTCCAGCGCTCGGCGACGGTTAATTCGCTTCTTGCCCAACATGAGGCCAGTTGCGCTGCATCCTCAATGGCCATGCCTGCACCCTGCGCCAAAAACGGACGCATAGGATGCGCCGCATCGCCCAATAAAGCAATTCGGCCTTTGGCCATTTCGTGAAAGCCCGCAACGGGCGGTCGATCGCACAAGGGCCACATGCGCCAAGACGACACAGTTTCCAAAATCTTTTTCAAATCGGCATGCGCAAAGCCCATGGCCAAGTCAAGATCTCGCTTGTTGGCTGCGTGATCCCAGTCATCAAGTGACTCTGGCGAACGGGCCCGCACAATGACCACCAAGTTCAAAAATTCTCCACGCCTGACGGGATAAAGCACTGCGTGAACCTGAGGCCCCACCCACACCGTGACATCTTGTGTTCGCAAACTTTCAGGCAAGGCTTGCATAGGCACAAGTGCACGGTAGGCTATCAATCCCGTGACGCGAGGCGAGGTTTGGGGCACAACATATTGACGTGTGGCACTCCACAGCCCATCCGCGCCTACAACGGCCTCTGCCGTGACATGTTCAAAGCGCCCATCGGGAAGGCCGCGGCCACTGACAGAGAGGTGGTCAGTCTCCTCACGAATCAAATCGATTGGGGTGTTGAGACTTAATTGGCATGTGCCAGAACGAAGCACATGATTCAACAATACTTGATGCAGGTCTGCACGATGTACCGTGAAGTAAGGCGCACCATAAGTCTCAAGACTTCTTTGACCCAAACGCAGGACACCCAAGGAAGCGCCTGAATGGGCATCCCGCACATGCAAACGATGGGGTGAGAAAACCACTTCTTGTAAGGACTTTTCCAATCCCCACGCGAACAAGGCTCGGGTGACATTGGGCCCCATCTGAATACCTGCACCCACTTCACTGAAGACTTGGGCACGCTCGACGACGTGTGGCTGTGCACCTTGCTGCGCACAGGCCAAAGCGGCCGCCATGCCACCGATACCGCCGCCGACAATGAGTATTGAATTTTTCACAAGGTCCATTTTGCAGTGAAGTTTTCAGCCCAACATGCGCGCCATCAAAAAAGCCCAAAAGACCGACATCTTTTGGGCTTTGGCTCTAAGCTGAAAAGCTTGGATTAAGCAGCAACACCTTTGGCCACTTCTGCGTACTCTTCGATCTTGTCGAAGTTCATGTACTTGTAGATCTGACTTCCGTCTTTGTTGATCTCAGTCATGCTGGCTTGGTACTCTTCCACCGTTGGAATGCGTCCCAGCTTGGAGCTGATGGCAGCCACTTCGGCAGAACCCAAGTAGACGTTGGTATTTTTACCCAAACGGTTGGGGAAGTTACGAGTGGATGTGGAAACAACCGTCGCACCTTCGCGCACCTGAGCTTGGTTGCCCATGCACAAGGAGCAACCTGGCATTTCTGTGCGCGCACCAGCAGCACCGAACACACCGTAGTGGCCTTCTTTGGTCAATTCGGCGGCATCCATTTTGGTTGGGGGTGCAACCCACAACTTCACTGGAATGTCGCGACGACCTTCAAGCAGCTTGGATGCTGCACGGAAGTGACCAATGTTGGTCATGCAAGAGCCGATGAAAACTTCGTCAATCTTGGTGCCTGCAACTTCTGACAACAACTTGGCATCATCAGGATCGTTAGGGCAGCACATGACGGGTTCTTTGAGCTGGTCCATGTCAATTTCGAGCACGTGAGCGTACTCCGCATTGGCATCGGCTTCGAGCAAGTTGGGATTGGCCAACCAGGCCTCGACCGCCTTGATACGACGCTCAAGGGCGCGCTTGTCACTGTAGCCTTGCGCAATCATGTTCTTCATCAGAACAATGTTGGAGTTGAGATACTCTTTGACCGGCTCAGGATTGAGCTTGACGGTGCAACCAGCAGCAGAGCGCTCGGCAGAAGCATCTGACAATTCAAAGGCTTGCTCCACTTTCAAATCAGGCAGGCCTTCAATTTCCAAAATGCGGCCAGAGAATTCATTGATCTTGCCGGACTTGGCAACGGTCAACAAGCCTGCTTTGATGGCGTAGTAAGGAATGGCGTGAACCAGGTCGCGCAAAGTGATGCCAGGCTGCATCTTGCCCTTGAAACGAACCAAGATGGACTCGGGCATGTCCAAAGGCATCACGCCAGTAGCGGCACCGAAAGCCACCAAGCCAGAACCTGCAGGGAAAGAAATACCAATAGGGAAACGTGTGTGAGAGTCGCCACCCGTGCCGACTGTGTCGGGCAACAACAGACGGTTCAACCAGCTGTGAATCACACCGTCACCAGGCTTCAGAGAAACACCACCACGATTGCTCATGAAAGCAGGCAGTTCATGGTGCATCTTGACGTCAACAGGCTTTGGATAAGCCGCTGTGTGGCAGAAAGATTGCATGACCATGTCAGCACTGAAACCCAAGCATGCCAAATCTTTCAACTCGTCACGCGTCATGGTACCTGTGGTGTCTTGTGAACCCACAGTGGTCATTTTGGGTTCGCAATATGTACCGGGGCGAACGCCCTGACCTTCTGGCAAACCGCAGGCACGGCCCACCATTTTTTGAGCCAAGGTGAAACCAGCTTGGGTCGAAGCTGGCACTTTAGGCAAACGGAACAAAGTTGAAGTGGGAAGACCCAAGAACTCGCGTGCCTTGCCGGTCAATGAGCGGCCAATGATCAAATTGATACGACCACCCGCACGGACTTCATCAAACAACATCTCGCTGCGCACTTCAAACTCTGCAATCAAAGTGCCGTTTTTCATGATCTTGCCGTCGTAGGGCAGGACATCAATCACATCGCCCATTTCCAATTTGGAAACGTCAACTTCAATGGGCAATGCGCCAGAGTCTTCTTGTGTGTTGAAGAAAATGGGTGCAATTTTGCCGCCCAAAGTCACACCGCCAAAGCGCTTGTTGGGCACAAAAGGAATGTCTTCACCAAAGCCCCAGATGATGCTGTTGGTGGCAGATTTGCGTGAAGAACCCGTACCGACCACGTCACCCACGTAGGCTACCAAGTGACCTTTTTTCTTGAGTTCTTCAATGAACGCCATGGGGCCACGCTTGCCATCTTCTTCTGGTTTGAAAGCGGCATCAGGGCGTGTGTTTTTCAACATGGCCAAGTAGTGCAATGGAATGTCGGGGCGGCTCCATGCATCAGGCGCGGGAGACAAGTCGTCGGTATTGGTTTCACCAGGCACCTTGAAAACTGTCACCGTGATTTTCTTCTCAACTTCAGGACGTGATGTGAACCATTCAGCATCGGCCCAGCTCTTGATCACAGCGCTGGCATTGGCGTTGCCAGCTTTGGATTTTTCTGCAACGTCATGGAAAAAGTCAAACATCAACAAAGTTTTCTTCAATCCTTCTGCAGCCACAGCACCTACTTCTTTGTCGTCGAGCAAATCGATCAACGGCTTGACGTTGTAGCCACCCACCATGGTGCCCAACAACTCAGTCGCCTTGGCTTTGCTGATCAACGCAACATTCAGATCGCCGTGCGCAACTGCGGACAAGAAAGAAGCTTTTACTTTGGCGGCATCGTCAACACCTGGGGGCACACGATGTGTCAGCAGGTCTAACAAGAAGGCATCTTCACCTTGTGGCGGATTCTTGATCAGATCAATCAATTCTGCGGTTTGCTTTGCATCCAAAGGCAGCGGGGGGATACCCAGCGCTGCGCGTTCGGCGGCATGTTCACGGTAGGCTTTCAACATGGTTTTCTCCTGTCTAAATAAATTTACAAATCAATAATTTTCAAACGACTCCATTCAGCGCTGCACTGATGCCGCAGGACTGCTGACATCGATCAAGGCTGGCGGGGGATTGACTTTCATGTCGTTGGCGACGGCCACCTGGTCTGGGTGCGCACATTCATCTGCCAATCGACGTCCATTTTTTTGGTCCATCAGCATGGATTTGTTGGCAAGCTGCAGCCACACTGCGCCTGCTTTTTCATCTTCCAAACGAATAGCACCTGTACTTGTGGTCACCGGTCGCATTCTGTATTTGTAGCCTTTGCCTTGCAAGTTGAAGTACCCAGGGGCATTGGCATCAGCTGTCATGCGAACAGTAGCGCCCAACTCGCAAGGCAGCTGCCCAACGTGCACGCGCTCTGCAATGCTGAGCTCTTGCGGCGCCAAGGCGGGTTCTGTGTCGGCAACGACTGCTTTCGAGGCTTCGTTCTTCTTCTGAGATTTGGCAGTGCTTGCTTGTACGGCAGGCTTGGCCTTGCCTTCTTTTTTACTTGCCACATTTGTCGCACTTGAGGACTGAGCTTGCGCCACGTGAGCGCCGAGCAGACAGCTCAAGATAAACAAGCTGATGATTTTCAAGCTGCGCATGATGTCTCTCCAAAATAGGATTGAACTGACGCTGGCAAGGGCCTTCCGGTTTGATAGGCACGCTCAAGCACTTGCCAAAAAAATCTGTAACTGGCGCGATCATGCAATTGACCTGCATGACTTACTGGCGCCCATTCAGCGCGTTGGGCCGCCGATATCAACTCTGCAGCTTGTTCAATTTCTTGTGCACTAGGGGCAAGGGCCTCGACCACAGGTCTGATTTGACTGGGATGAATACTCCACATGCGTGTAAAGCCCAGCTCACGTGATGCTTTGGTGGCAGCCACTTTGATGGCATTCAGATCACTGAATTCAGTCACCACACAATGGGATGGCACTTTGCCGTTGGCATGGCATGCGCTGGCGATTTCCAATTTGGCGCGCAACACCAAGGGGTGTGTAAATTGCCCCTGAACGCCCATGCCGCTGGCGGGAATAGCGCCGCCATGGGCAGAAACAAAATCCATCAAACCAAAACTCAAAGATTGCACCCGAGGATGGGCTGCAATTTCAAACGCGCGGTGAACTGCAGCGGGGGACTCAATCAAAACATGCAATGGCAGATTCAATGCTCCCACTCGGTTCAGTGCACTGGCAGCCGTTTCAACATCTGCAACAGATTCCACCTTGGGGATCATCACATGTCGCAAGCGTGAATGAACACGGCCTAAGATCAGGTCCACATCGTCGAAAAACGAAGGATGATCAACCGGATGAACGCGGACAGCAAGCCTGGCTTCTGGCGCTGCGCTGCTTGTCATTTCTTTCACCAAATGGGCATGCTCAATTTCGCCGCCAACAGGCGCGCCATCTTCGCAATCCAAGGTGACATCGAAGACGCAAGCACCGAACTCTTGCGTCATCTCTGCTTGCAGTTGCAAGCTTTTGCGCATCCGCACTTCGACACCGCTGTAATGGTCACAAACAGGCAAGACCATGCTTGCCGCTTGTGAGCCCAACAGAATGTCGCGCGGATGCTTCACAACAGTGACGTCTGATTAGACCAAGTGCGCCACGCCGGCTTGCTCGTCTGTCAGCTCTTTCAAAGTTTTGTCGATGCAAGATTGGCTGAACGCATCAATTTCCAAACCTTCCACCACTTTGTATTCACCGTTTTCGCATGTGACGGGGAAACCGAACATGACGTCTTTGGGAATGCCGTACCAACCTTGTGAAGGAATGCCCATGGTGACCCACTGGCCGTTGGTGCCTAAGGCCCAGTCGCGCATGTGATCGATGGCAGCATTGGCAGCAGAAGCAGCTGAAGACAAACCACGTGCTTCGATGATGGCTGCACCGCGCTTGCCCACTGTGGGCAAGAACACGTTGGCGTTCCACTCTTGGTCGTTGATCATGGTCTTGACAGATTCGCCATTGATGGTGGCAAAGCGGTAGTCAGCGTACATGGTGGGCGAATGGTTGCCCCAAACGCACAGCTTTTGAATGTCGGCCACGGCTTTGCCGGTTTTGGCGGCGATTTGTGAAGCAGCGCGGTTGTGGTCCAAACGCAGCATGGCAGTGAAGTTGCCAGGCTTGAGATCAGGGGCACTCTTCATGGCGATATAGGCATTGGTGTTGGCGGGGTTACCGACCACCAAAACTTTGACATTACGTGAAGCCACGGCGTTCAAGGCCTTGCCTTGCGCTGTGAAAATGGCGCCATTGATGGCGAGCAACTCAGCGCGCTCCATGCCAGGGCCGCGAGGACGTGAACCCACCAACAAGGCGTAGTCGGTGTCTTTGAAAGCGGTCATGGGGTCGGAGTGGGCTTCCATGCCAGCCAGCAAGGGGAATGCGCAATCGTCCAACTCCATCATCACGCCCTTCAAAGCTTTTTGGGCTTTTTCATCGGGGATTTCGAGCAATTGCAAGATCACAGGTTGATCTTTGCCCAACATTTCGCCGGAAGCGATGCGGAACAACAATGCGTATCCAATTTGACCAGCGGCTCCTGTGACGGCGACGCGAACGGGCTTTTTGCTCATGGTGTGAACTCCAGATAGTGATAAGAAAACGGACTTCGCCGACCCCATCTGTGCATTCACTGCCGACCGGGTCATCTGGGTCTTCCAGACAGGTACACAAATAAATCTGAGTACGGGCAAACAGCTTTCGAGTGTACCCGCGAAAACCCGCAAAAGTCAATTTGTCTTATGTCTTATATAAGATATCATTGCCCCACTTTTGTGCCCGCCCTTTTCAAGGGCCAATGACATGACATCCCAAGTTTTTTCTGATGATTCCGCCGGTTTTCCAGACGCATCAGCAGCAGCGCCAGCCTTCAGCCCTCTGTACCAGCAAATCAAGGGGCTGATTCTCCAAAGCCTGCAATCGGGCGAATGGAAACCGGGCGAAGGAATACCCAGCGAAATGGACCTGGCGGCCCGCTACCGCGTCAGCCAAGGCACGGTTCGCAAAGCCATTGATGAATTGGCCAATGGAAATCTCTTGGTTCGCCGGCAAGGCAAAGGGACCTTTGTGGCCACCCACGCCGAGCAACAAGTCCAATACCGATTCCTCAAACTACTGCCCGATGAGGGAGATCCCAAAAGCGAAGGTCCAGCGCAACGCAAAATCATCGACTGCAAGCGCCTAAGAGCCAATGCTGACATTGGACGTGCGCTGGCATTGCGCACCGGCGACGCCGTCTTGCAAGTTAGACGTGTACTTTCGTTCGCGGGCGCACCAACCATCTTGGAAGACTTGTGGTTGCCCGGCAATCCCTTCAAAGGTCTCACAGCAGAACGTCTCAGTGTGTATGACGGCCCCATGTATGCGCTGTTCGAGACCGAATTTGGCGTCCGCATGGTCCGCGCAGAAGAACGCATCAAAGCAGTGGTGCCGGATGCTGCGCAATGCAAGCTCCTCGAGATTAAATCTCACACACCCCTGTTAAGCGTGGAGCGCATCGCCTACACCTACAACGACACGCCGATGGAATTGCGTCGAGGCTTTTATGTCACCGACACCCATCATTACCATAACGAACTCAATTGACGCCTAGGCGACTTTTTTGAAGCAATGACATCTCGATGTGTAATTTCTTTCTGAAATCCTCATGTCAGTTTGTTGCGTTGCAATAGAATCCGCGAACACTGAATTTAAAAATGACAGTGCCGTTACCAAAGAGGAATAAAAAATGACCGAAACTGCCCGTCAAAGGCCTGAATTTCGCAACATCAACGCCATCAGCGATTTGCCAACTTATCGCCTTCCTGCGGCGGGTTGGGTGTCCATCCTGCACCGCATCAGCGGCGCTTTGATGTTTTTGCTGATGCCCTTCATCATTTGGATGTTTGACAACTCGATCACATCTGAGTTTTCATTTGCCGCATTTGCTGCCGCCTTCAATGTCGGCATCGGCTTCATCCCAGGCTGGTTCATGAAATTGGTCGCTCTGGCCCTCATTTGGGCCTATTTGCACCACTTCATTGCGGGTGTTCGTCACCTCTACATGGACACTTTCCATGCGGTGACCAAAGAATTCGGCAAGTCTTCTGCCGTGGCCACGCTGGTCTTAAGCCTTGGCCTCACTGTCGTTCTCGCTGCCAAATTGTTTGGCCTTTACTAATTAGGAACAGAACTCATGTCAGTCAATTACGGTTCCAAACGCGTCACAACAGGCGCTCGCTACGGTCTGCGCGACTGGTTGGCCCAACGCATTACTGCAGCGCTGATGGCCTCCTTCACTTTGGTGGTGTTGGCGCAAGTTATTTTCACCAGTGGCCCCATTGGCTACGAAGAGTGGTCCGGCATTTTTTCAGCCCAATGGATGAAGTTTTTAACTTTTGTCACCATCCTCTCTTTGCTCTATCACGCATGGGTTGGCATTCGTGACATTTGGATGGACTACATCAAACCCTTGGGTTTGCGTCTTTTCTTGCACGTTGCTTCATTGGCTTGGCTCATCGGTTGCGCTGGCTGGGCTGTTCAGGCCTTGTGGCGTCTTTGATGCCGTTCAGATCCGCTTAAAGACTGAACCCCATCCTTATTCAACAAGAATTCAAACACCATGACTTACACCAAAGACAAGATCGCCACGCGTAAATTTGACGTCGTGATCGTCGGCGCAGGCGGCTCCGGCATGCGCGCTTCATTGCAACTGGCACGTGCCGGTTTGAACGTTGCTGTTCTCTCCAAAGTATTCCCCACACGCTCACACACTGTGGCCGCGCAAGGTGGTATTGGCGCTTCATTGGGCAACATGTCCGATGACAACTGGCACTACCACTTCTACGACACCATCAAGGGTTCTGACTGGCTGGGCGACCAAGACGCCATCGAATTCATGTGCCGCGAAGCTCCCAAGGTGGTGTACGACCTTGAACACATGGGCATGCCCTTTGACCGCAACCCAGACGGCACCATTTACCAACGTCCTTTTGGCGGTCACACCGCCAACTATGGCGAAAAGCCTGTGCAGCGTGCTTGCGCTGCGGCCGACCGTACCGGTCACGCCATGTTGCACACCTTGTACCAACAAAACGTCAAAGCCAAAACCAGCTTCTTCGTGGAGTGGATGGCCCTTGACTTGATCCGCGACGCCGAAGGCGATGTGGTGGGCGTCACTGCCCTCGAAATGGAAACAGGCGACTTGCACATCTTGCATGCCAAGACTGTGTTGTTGGCCACCGGCGGCGCAGGCCGTATTTTTGCAGCTTCAACCAATGCCTTCATCAATACCGGCGACGGATTGGGCATGGCAGCGCGTGCTGGCATTCCTTTGGAAGACATGGAATTCTGGCAGTTCCACCCCACTGGCGTGGCCGGTGCCGGTGTGTTGCTGACAGAGGGTTGCCGCGGTGAAGGCGCCATTTTGTTGAACAGCAATGGCGAACGTTTCATGGAGCGCTATGCGCCTACATTGAAAGACTTGGCCCCTCGCGACTTCGTGTCACGCTCTATGGACCAAGAGATCAAAGAAGGCCGTGGTTGCGGCCCCAACAAAGACTATGTGCTGTTGAAACTGGACCACTTGGGTGCAGAAACCATTCACAAGCGCTTGCCTTCTGTGTACGAAATTGGCGTCAACTTCGCCAATGTCGACATCACCAAAGAACCCATTCCTGTGGTGCCGACCATCCACTATCAAATGGGCGGCATTCCCACCAACGTCCACGGCCAAGTGGTCACGCAAACGGCCAGCAGCCACAACGCCGTGGTCAATGGCTTGTACGCTGTGGGCGAATGCTCTTGCGTCAGCGTTCACGGCGCCAACCGCTTGGGCACCAACTCTTTGCTCGACTTGTTGGTGTTTGGTCGCGCAGCCGGCAACCACATTGTTGACTTTGCCAGCAAAACCAAAGCGCACAAAGATTTGCCGAAAGACGCAGCCGACTTCACGCTGGCGCGCCTCAACCGCCTCGAAGGTCGCAAAGGCGAATACGCCCAAGATGTGGCCAACGACATGCGCGCAACGATGCAAAAACATGCTGCTGTGTTCCGCACACAGGCCAGCATGGACGAAGGCGTGCAAAAAATTGCCGAGATTCGCGAGCGCGTCAATGCCATTGGTTTGACCGACAACTCCAAAGTCTTCAACACAGCCCGTATTGAAGCCTTGGAAGTTGACAACTTGATCGAGTGCGCTCAATCCACCATGGTGTCTGCTGCCGCTCGCAAGGAATGCCGCGGCGCTCACACCGTGAGCGATTACGAGCGTCCAGCCGATGATCCGATCGCACCCTTGGGCCGCGACGATGCCAATTGGATGAAACACACCTTGTGGCACAGCGAAAGCAACAGCCTGACTTACAAGCCCGTCAACTTGAAACCGCTGACTGTGGACTCTGTCCCACCCAAAGTCCGTACGTTCTAAATTACTGAAGGTTGAATCATGACTCTACGTACATTTGAAATCTATCGCTACGATCCTGACAAGGATGCCAAGCCCTACATGCAAACCATTCAAGTTGAATTGGATGGCCATGAGCGCATGTTGCTTGACGCTTTGATGAAGCTGAAAAAAGTAGACCCCTCTTTGTCCTTCCGCCGCTCATGCCGCGAAGGTGTGTGTGGCTCTGACGCCATGAACATCAATGGCAAAAATGGTTTGGCTTGCCTCACCAACATGTTGACATTGCCCGGCAAGATTGTTTTGAAACCACTGCCAGGCCTGCCCGTTGTGCGCGACTTGATCGTTGACATGACGCAGTTCTTCAAGCAATACAACTCCATCAAGCCTTACTTGATCAACGACAGCATTCCGCCTGAAAAAGAGCGTCTGCAAAGCCCTGAAGAGCGCGAAGAACTCAATGGCTTGTACGAATGCATTTTGTGCGCCAGCTGCTCTACTTCTTGCCCTAGCTTCTGGTGGAACCCGGACAAATTTGTCGGCCCCGCTGGCTTGTTGCAGGCTTATCGTTTCTTGGCTGATAGCCGCGACCAAGGCACTGCAGAGCGCCTGGACAATTTAGAAGACCCTTATCGCTTGTTCCGATGCCACACCATCATGAACTGCGTGGATGTGTGCCCAAAGAGCCTCAACCCCACCAAAGCGATTGGCAAGATCAAAGAGATGATGGTGCGCCGCGCCGTCTAATTTGAGAGCACAGACGAGTCCAAACTTTATGGGAGATGAACTGCTTGATGGATTAGATCGCCACACCCCTCTGGGTGAGCGCGCTTTAAGCAAACTTCGTTGGCGCTGCCGACGTGGCTTGTTGGAAAACGATCTTTTCATTGAGCGATTCTTCAATCGCCATGCCTCCCACTTGACCGTGGGTCAAGCCAGGGGCATGTATGTACTGATGGACTTGTCGGACAACGACTTGATGGATTTGCTCATGAAGCGCAAGTCCCTTGAGCCTGAAATGGCAACAGAAGAAGTCAGCGAAGCGCTGAACATGCTGATGGCATAAAGATTGCTATGCATTATCGCAATCACGCAAATTTGAATTGAATGATGACTAGAGGAAATTGAATCATGAAACTTGCTGACAACAAAGCAACCCTGTCGTTCAGTAACGGCAGCCCCAGCATTGAGATGCCCGTCTACAGCGGCAACATCGGTCCTGATGTGATCGACATTCGCAAGCTTTATGGCCAAAGCGGCATGTTCACCTACGACCCCGGCTTCTTGTCGACCGCCTCTTGCCAATCTAGCATCACCTACATCGACGGCGATAAGGGCGAATTGCTTTATCGTGGCTACCCCATCGAGCAATTGGCCAACCATGGCGACTATTTGGACACCTGCTATTTGCTTTTGAAAGGCGACTTGCCAGACGCCAAGCAGAGCACCGACTTCCACAAGTTGGTCAACAACCACACCATGGTCAACGAGCAGATGCAATTCTTCTTGCGCGGTTTCCGCCGAGATGCGCACCCCATGGCCGTCTTGACTGGCTTGGTTGGCGCTTTGTCTGCCTTCTATCATGACAGCACAGACATCAACAACCCTGAGCACCGCGAAATTGCGGCGATTCGCTTGATCGCCAAGATGCCAACTTTGGTGGCGATGGCTTACAAATACGGCGTGGGTCAGCCCTTCATGTACCCCCAAAACAACTTGTCCTACTCAGGCAACTTCCTGCGCATGATGTTTGGTGTGCCTTGCGAAGACTACGTGGTCAACCCAGTGCTCGAACGCGCTTTGGACCGCATCTTCATCTTGCACGCAGATCACGAGCAAAACGCCTCCACTTCTACAGTGCGTTTGTGCGGCTCTTCTGGCACGAACCCCTTCGCTGCCATTGCAGCAGGCGTGGCTTGCCTCTGGGGCCCTGCACACGGCGGCGCCAACGAAGCTTGCTTGAACATGCTCGATGACATCCAAAAAATGGGCGGCATCTCCAAAGTGGGCGAGTTCATGGAACAAGTCAAAGACAAAAACTCTGGCGTCAAGCTGATGGGCTTTGGTCACCGCGTTTACAAAAACTACGACCCCCGCGCCAAATTGATGCAAGAGACTTGCAACGAAGTCTTGGCAGAACTGGGCTTGGAAAACGACCCCTTGTTCAAGTTGGCCAAGCAAGTCGAAAAGATCGCTTTGGAAGACGACTACTTTGTGTCTCGCAAGTTGTACCCCAATGTCGACTTCTACTCTGGCATCGTGCAACGCGCCATCGGCATTCCAGTGAACTTGTTCACCGGCGTGTTCGCACTGGCTCGCACAGTGGGCTGGATTGCACAACTGAATGAAATGATTGGTGACCCCGAGTACAAAATCGGCCGTCCCCGTCAACTGTTTACAGGCTCACCCCGCCGTAACGTGCCTGGCGCTAAATAAGCCGAGTGCCTCGCGAAAAAGCCCGCGTGATCCGCGGGCTTTTTTTTATCTGCTCAAACTGTTGAATGATGAAGTTTTAACTCTTGAGAGAAACCAGAACTTCGTCCAGCATCTTCTTCGCATCGCCAAACAACATGCGGTTGTTGTCTTTGTAGAAGAGTGGATTGTCAACGCCCGCATAGCCACTGGCCATTGAGCGTTTCATCACAATGCTGGTGCGCGCTTTCCAAACTTCAAGCACTGGCATACCCGCAATGGGGCTTGCTGGATCGTCTTGAGCCGCTGGGTTCACGATGTCATTGGCACCAATCACGATGGCCACATCAGTGTCGGGGAAGTCTTCGTTCAGCTCGTCCATTTCCAAGACGATGTCGTAAGGCACTTTGGCTTCAGCCAACAGCACGTTCATGTGCCCTGGCATACGACCCGCAACAGGGTGGATACCGAAGCGAACATTGACGCCTTTTTCGCGCAGGGTGCGGGTGATTTCAAAGACGGTGTGCTGTGCTTGCGCCACAGCCATGCCGTAGCCCGGCACAATGATCACGTTCTTGGCATCGCGCAACAACTCTGCCGTCTCGGCCGCCAAGATGGGACTCACCTCACCCTGCGGCTCGGCACTTGCACCTTCAGCAGGCTTGGGGGCCGCAGCGGTGGTACCAAAACCACCGGCAATCACACTGATGAAACTGCGGTTCATGGCGTTGCACATGATGTAAGACAGGATGGCACCGCTGGAGCCCACCAAGGCACCCACCACGATCAACAAATCGTTGTTCAACATGAAGCCTGTGGCAGCAGCGGCCCAGCCTGAGTAACTGTTTAACATGGAAACCACCACCGGCATGTCGGCGCCACCAATGGCCATGACCATGTGAATGCCAAACAAAAGTGCAATGGCGCTCATGACAAACAGCGGCATCATGCCTTGTTCGATGGTCTCCGCTTGCAAGAACAAGCGACCAAAGTAAACCACCGCCAGCAAACCAGCCAAATTGATCCAATGACGGGCGGGCAGCAGCAAAGGACTGCCACCGATGCGGCCTGACAACTTGCCAAATGCCGCCACCGAACCAGAGAAAGTGACCGCACCGATGAAGATGCCGATGTAGATTTCCATGGCGTGGATGGTGTGCGCTGCACCCTCAAAACCTTTGGTGGCCTCGGGATCGACGAAGGTGGCATAGCCCACCAATACCGCGGCCATACCGACCATGCTGTGCATGAGCGCGACCAACTCGGGCATTTGGGTCATTTGCACGGCGCGAGCAGCGTACAAACCAATGGCGCCGCCAATCACCAAACTGCCCACAATCCAAGGCGTACCCGCGCTTGTAACTTGAGGGCCCAAGACAGTGGCCAACACGGCCAAGGTCATGCCGACCATGCCGTAGAGGTTGCCACGGCGAGCGGTTTCTTGATTGGACAATCCGCCCAAGCTGAGGATGAAGAGAATGGTGGCGCCAATGTACGCAACCGTAGACAAGTTAGAGGTCATGAATTACTTCTTCCTGATTATTTTCTGAACATCGCCAGCATGCGCTGAGTGACTGCAAAGCCGCCAAACATGTTGATGGCGGTGAGCACCAAGGCGAGCGAAGCCAACACAATGATCAGCGTGTTGGGGCGTGCAGCTGCATTGGCCATGGGTGAGATTTGCACCAGTGCGCCAATGGCAATGATGGAGCTGATGGCATTGGTCACACTCATGAGGGGTGTGTGCAGGGCAGGCTTGACATTCCAAACCACCATGTAGCCCACAAAGCAGGCCAACACAAACACCGTAAAGTGCGACAGGAACGCAGTCGGCGCATAAAGGCCCACCAAGACAAACAAGACCGCAGCGATGCCCGCCACGATGGCCAGTTGACCAGCAGGCATGGGGCCAGAAGGTTCGCCATGGCCATGGCCTTTTTTGGCGACGGGAGCTGCAACTGGTTTTGGCGCAGGTTTGGCAGCAACCACCAAAGGCGGTGCTGGCCACGTGATGGTGCCCTCTTTGATGACCGTGAGTCCGCGAATGGCATCGTCTTCCATGTTGACGTTGATCACGCCATCTTTGGTTTTGCAGAGCTCTTCAGTTAAGCGAAACAGGTTGGTGCCATAAAGCGTAGACGACTGGCGCGCCATGCGAGATGCCAAGTCGGTGTAACCCACAATGGTGACACCGTGCTTGACCACTGCTTTGCCTGGCTCGGTCAGCTCGCAGTTACCGCCTTGCTCGGCGGCCATGTCCACAATCACGCTGCCGGGCTTCATGTTGCGTACCATCTCAGCCGTGATCAGCTTGGGGGCTGGTTTGCCGGGAATGAGTGCGGTGGTGATGATGATGTCGCATTCTTTGGCTTGCTGCGCATACATCTCGCGCTGCGCCGCTTGAAAGCCCTCGCTCATGACTTTGGCATAACCGCCACCGCCAGAGCCTTCCTCCTCAAAGTTCACTTTGACGAACTCGCCACCTAGCGAAACCACTTGGTCGGCCACTTCGGCACGCGTGTCGTTGGCGCGAACGATGGCGCCCAAGCTGGCCGCGGCACCAATGGCTGCCAAACCCGCAACGCCAGCACCGGCAATGAACACCTTGGCTGGCGGCACTTTGCCCGCAGCCGTAATTTGGCCGTTGAAGAAGCGACCAAAAGCACCTGCCGCCTCGACCACAGCGCGGTAGCCACTCACACCGGCCATGGAGGTCAGTGCGTCCATTTTTTGGGCACGGCTGAGAGTTCGTGGCAGCGCGTCAATGGACAAGGCTGTGACTTTTTTGGCGGCCAGTTGTTGCATCAAATCGGGGTTTTGAGCAGGCCACAAGAAACCAATGAGGGTCTGGCCTTCGTGCATGAGGGCAACTTCCTCGGCCGTCGGTGCGCGGACTTTGAAGACGATGTCGCTGCTGCTCCAAAGCGCCTCAGCGCTGGGCGCAATGCTTGCACCAGCTTGCTCGTAGGCTTGATCAGACAGGTCGGCCAGTTCTCCTGCACCTTTTTCGACGGCGACTGAAAAGCCCAGCTTGATCAGCTTGGTGACCACATCAGGTACGGTGGCAACGCGCTTTTCGCCAGGAAATACCTCTTTGGGTACGCCAATGCGTTGTGGACTAGAGGCCGCTTTGCCGTCTAAAACATTGTCACTTGGGTGGACAGTCGTCATGGAAAAGTCTCAATAAAAGTTAACTGATGTAGCTGGCTTGCGCTTCTAGGACCGGCTGTTCGACACTATAGCTTTTCAAGACGCAATTCCGTCGATCCTACCCTGCAAATACAGCGCGGGCAATATGCGTAATCAGCTTAAAATGCGGGGCTTGACCCTAGGAAGCACCATGTCACGCACGCTTTACGACAAAATTTGGGACGAACACGTCGTCCACACCGAAGAAGACGGCACCTCCGTCTTGTACATCGACCGTCACTTGGTGCATGAAGTCACCAGCCCCCAAGCCTTCGAAGGCTTACGCCAAGCGGGACGCAAAGTCTGGCGCGTCAGCTCCATTGTGGCCACGGCTGACCACAATACCCCCACAACTGGTTGGGAGTTAGGCTACGACGGCATCACCGACCCCATCAGCAAAGAACAAATTACCACCCTGGACAGCAACATTGCTGAATTTGGTTCCGCGGCATTTTTCCCCTTCATGTCCAAACGCCAAGGCATTGTTCACGTCATTGGCCCGGAAAATGGTGCCACCCTCCCCGGCATGACGGTGGTTTGCGGCGACTCCCATACGTCCACACACGGCGCTTTTGGCGCCTTGGCCCACGGCATTGGCACCAGCGAAGTGGAGCACGTCATGGCCACTCAAACTTTGTTGGCCAAAAAAGCCAAAAATATGCTGGTGAAGGTCGAAGGCACAGTTGCCAAAGGCATTACGGGCAAAGACATTGTGCTGGCCATCATCGGCAAAATCGGCACAGCCGGCGGTACGGGCTACACCATTGAGTTTGGTGGCTCGGCCATTCGTGCGCTGTCCATGGAAGGTCGCATGACCGTCTGCAACATGGCCATTGAAGCTGGCGCACGCGCTGGCTTGGTGGCCGTTGACGAAAAAACCATCGAGTACGTCAAAGGGCGCTTGTTGTCTCCCACCGGTGTGGAATGGGATCATGCAGTCACTTATTGGAAAACCCTGCAATCCGACGCCGGCGCTCATTTTGATGCCGTGGTTGAAATCAACGCTGCCGATATCGTGCCGCAAGTCACTTGGGGCACCTCACCTGAAATGGTGTTGGGTATCAACGGCACCGTGCCCGATCCCGACAAAGAAAAAGACGCCAACAAACGCGGCGCCATTGAACGCGCCCTCACCTACATGGGCCTTGAACCCGGCAAAGCGCTGAACGACATTTTTGTTGACAAAGTTTTCATTGGTTCTTGCACCAACAGCCGCATTGAAGACATGCGTGAAGCGGCTGCCGTGGTCAAAAACTTGGGCCAAAAAGTTTCCAAAACCGTCAAGTTGGCCATGGTGGTACCGGGTTCTGGTTTGGTCAAAGAACAAGCCGAACGCGAAGGTTTGCACGAGATTTTCAAAGCCGCTGGTTTTGAATGGCGTGAGCCAGGTTGTTCGATGTGCTTGGCCATGAATGCCGACCGCTTAGAGCCCGGCGAGCGTTGCGCCAGCACCAGTAATCGCAACTTCGAAGGCCGTCAAGGTGCAGGCGGACGCACGCACTTGGTCAGCCCTGCCATGGCAGCTGCAGCTGCCATTCATGGTCATTTTGTGGACATTCGTCAATTTGCTTAAGTGCATTTGAGAACGAAGCACTCACACAGTCGATCAAGGAATACACATGCAAAAATTTACAGTTCACAAAGGTCTCGTGGCACCCATGGACCGTGAGAACGTCGACACCGACGCCATCATTCCCAAACAATTTCTCAAGTCCATCCGCAAGACTGGCTTCGGCCCCAACTTGTTTGATGAATGGCGATATCTGGATGCGGGCTACCCTGGCCAAGACCCCACAAGCCGCAAACCCAATCCCGATTTCGTGTTGAACCAATCACGCTACCAAGGTGCGTCCATTTTGTTGGCTCGCAAAAACTTTGGCTGCGGCTCATCACGTGAGCACGCCCCTTGGGCCATTGACCAATACGGCTTCCGTGCGGTCATTGCCCCTAGCTTCGCCGACATCTTTTTCAACAACTGTTTCAAAAATGGCTTGTTGCCCATCGTCTTGCCCGAAAACGTGGTGGCCAAATTGTTTGACGAAGTGGCTGCCTTCCCCGGCTACCAACTCACCATTGATTTAGAGCGCCAAGTGGTGCTTCGTCCCCAAGGCGAGGAAATCCCTTTTGACGTCCAAGCCTTCCGCAAATACTGCCTGATGAACGGCTTGGACGACATTGGCTTGACCTTGCGCTACGCAGACAAAATCAAAGCCTATGAAGCCGAACGCTTGGCCACCAAGCCTTGGTTAGCCCACGTCGCCTGAAAACGTCACAACTCCATCGTTTGAGAAAAGAATCATCATGAAAATCGCAGTTCTGCCGGGTGACGGCATTGGTACCGAAATCGTGGCAGAAGCCGTCAAGGTTTTGAACGTCCTCGACTTGAAATTCGAAATGGAAGAAGCCTTGGTGGGCGGCGCTGCTTACGAAGCCCACGGCCACCCTCTGCCAGAGTCCACCTTGAAACTGGCCAAAGAATCCGATGCGGTTTTGTTTGGCGCGGTGGGCGACTGGAAATACGACAAACTCGACCGACCTTTACGCCCCGAACAAGCCATCCTGGGCTTGCGCAAAAACTTGGGCCTGTTTGCCAACTTCCGCCCCGCCATTTGCTACGAGCAATTGGTCAGTGCCTCCAGCCTCAAACCCGAACTCATTTCAGGCCTCGACATCCTCATCATTCGTGAACTGACCGGCGACATCTACTTTGGTCAGCCTCGCGGCCGACGTATTGCCACAGACGGTCACTTCCCAGGTGCCGAAGAAGCCTTCGACACCATGCGCTACTCGCGCCCCGAAATTGAACGCATTGCCCACGTGGCGTTCCAAGCTGCTCGCAAGCGCAGCAAAAAAGTCACCAGCGTCGACAAAGCCAACGTGCTTGAGACTTTCCAATTCTGGAAAGATGTGGTCACCGACGTACATAAAGAATACCCTGACGTCGAACTCGAGCACATGTACGTAGACAACGCGGCCATGCAATTGGTCAAGGCGCCTAAGAAATTCGACGTGGTGGTCACAGGCAACATGTTTGGCGACATTTTGTCCGACGAAGCTTCCATGCTGACCGGTTCTATCGGTATGCTGCCCTCGGCCAGTCTGAACAGCCAAAACCAAGGCCTGTATGAGCCAAGCCACGGCAGTGCCCCTGACATTGCGGGTCAGGGTATTGCAAACCCTTTGGCTACAATACTGTCAGCCGCCATGATGCTCCGTTTTTCACTGAACCAAGCCGAATCTGCCGATCGCATTGAGACGGCTGTGAAGTCTGTTTTGGCTTCCGGTTTGCGGACGGTCGACATCTGGTCTGAAGGCACACAAAAGGTCAGCACCCGCGAGATGGGCGAAGCCGTTGTGAAAGCCATTACGAAAACGACAAAGAGCTAACAGCTCAAAACTCGTCATGCCCTTCCGGCTCGACGAGTCGGAATCTCAAAATTAACATTGAAAGGGTGATGACATGAAATTGGTAGGACTTGTAGGCTGGCG
>JACCDX010776735.1_pt1 | contig 33259 bp, 31 predicted proteins | sample 7449681 | NCBI WGS metagenome assembly JACCDX01 (sample SAMN15323450, study PRJNA562643) | freshwater metagenome | isolation source: river surface water | place: USA:Blue River Watershed | collected 2017-08-18
AGTTGACTCCCTAGAAAAACGCATTCAGTCAGTTCTATGGAATTCCCCCACCGGTCTTTCTCAACAAGACGTTGAAACAAGATTCGCTGAAATTGCTCGGGTTTTGCTTCAAGGATCAGATCCGTTGCAGATCAAGAACCTTCGTAAAGCAAAATCGGTGTTCATTGAGAAATTGGATTCCACAGGCCTAACCATCGCAAAAGCTCTTGCCCTGGCAGGAATTGGCCGGCAAATTAGCACCGACCAAACCAGAGTTTCTCGGGCCGACATAAGTGAACTTGGATACCTTCAGGCCCAACTTGGAACACCAAGGGTGCGAGCAGCCCAAGCGATAGTTGGAAAAGACCTGCAGCTGCATAGCCGAATATCATCAACCTTCGATTCAGTTTCACTAGCGGTTTTATTGACCTCGGATATCACAAACCCAGCGAGCTATCAAACCTGGTTAGCCAGGGATGTTGCTCACCTGGCAATTGTGTTTGATGAAGAGGGTGTAGAAGTTTCACCAATAGTGGTTCCTGGCAAGACAAGTTGTCTGGGCTGTTATGAGAAGTATCGACTGGAACACACTCAGCATTGGCCGGTAATTGCCCCACAACTGCTGGCACTGGATCGCTCACTAGCTGATAGTGCAATGCTGCTATATGCATCGGGAGTGGTTGTGAACCAAGCTCTCAATTACCTAGATCTTGAAGTCGTTGAATCAAATGCTTTGCTGCTCAACCGCGTTGGAACAATGCTGAGCTACACACCTGAGTCGATTAATTGCGGCTGTCGAGCGCTGTGAGAAACTCTGACTGTTCCGAGAAGTGGCTCAGGTGAAGAAAATCTTTAGCGCGAGTGATTGCCACATAGAACAATCGACGCTCCTCAGCCAGGTCTTGTTCACTGGTTGAGTGACTGATTGGGAAGAGCCCTCGGTTAAGTCCGACCAGATAAACATCTTTCCATTCCAGACCCTTTGTTCCATGAACGGTGGCGAGCGTTACAGCTTCTCGAGTTGGCTCATGGCCACTTCGCTCACGCTCATCAAGTTCACGAATGTATTCCGCTAGTGATGGCTCTCCAAGCTCATCGAGAACTGTGAAAAACCAATTCAGCGATTCCCAATTCTCATCTGCTCGCGGTTGTGACTGCCATCCCAAAGAAGTAAGGATCTTAGACAGCTCAATAAATAGTGGCTCGCCGGAATTGGAAACTGTGAGCGCACGGATTGCATTTATGGCCTGAGCAACCAGGGGCTGCCTGAAGAATCTTCCTTGACCCCTGACTTGCGACTTAATGCCACGCTTTGTCAGCTCAACTTCAAAAGCTGAAAGTTGCTGATTGGTTCGAGTAAGAATTGCAATATCAGAGAGTTTGACTTGGCCGCTTCCTGAAATCTTCTTGGCTACCCCTTCAGCCTCGGCTGCCGCAGAAGAAAACTCAACTCGTTCAACTCTTCCGCTAAATTCCCTAACTGCTTGTAGGGGGCTGGCAGGCAGAACTCGATTGGCCGAGTGAACAATCTCGGTCCCAGAACGATAATTCTTATTTAGTTCAAAGACCGCGGTTTCCGAATGCACGTTTGCAAACTCAAGTAGAAAGCTGCTCGTGGCACCGGCGAAACTGTAGATGGTTTGGCGAGGGTCCCCCACAACACAAATCTCTTCACGCTCTCCGAGCCAAGTCCTTAGAAGGCCCTCTTGCAAGGGCGAGATGTCTTGATACTCATCAACTGTGAAAAATCGATACTGCTGCTGAAAATGTGAGAGCAATCTGGGTTCATTTCGCAAAAGCCCAGTAGTCAGCAAAAGGGTGTCTTCCCAATCCATTAGACGCCTTTGCAACTTTTGCTCTTGATAACGCTCAACCAAGCCAGCAAATTGCTCTTGGGATAGATAGCTAGGAATTCGCCCCTGCTCAAAATAGGCAGGAAGCTCGGTGAGCGAGTACTTGAGATATTCAATCTCTCCCACCACATCTGAAACTTGCGAATCACTTAGCTTAACTCCCTGCAGCTGCGCCACCTCAGAAATTAGACTGCGCTTATTGGTCAGAAGTTTTGGAGCAGGCGAGCCCGTTAGTTGTGGCCAGAAAAACTGGAGCTGACTGAGGGCGGCAGAGTGAAAGGTGCGAACTGCTACTGAATGAGTTCCGATTTGACGAAGTCGAGAGCGAATCTCTGCTGCAGCTCGATTGGTGTAAGTGAGTGCGAGAACCCGATCAGGATTAAAGACTCCCGTTGCAACGCCATAGGCAATTCGGTGAGTGATGGTTCTGGTTTTGCCACTGCCGGGACCCGCGATGATGCAAACTGGCCCCCTGAGAGCAGATGCGGCAGCGGCCTGGTCCTCGTCGAGAGAATCCAAGATTGATTTCGCGCTCTCGCTCACCGCTAATCCGTCTGCAACGCGTGGCGTTGCGGTTGAAGGTTTACTAAATTGTCTAACCTGACTTTGTGGGTAGACCAGCCTTGATTTTAGCTGCGCTTGCAGCCGACGCTGCCAGTGGCAAAAACTTCCGCCATTTCAGGCGAAATAGCTCTAATCCTGACCTGGATATCCTTCAGCTTTTTGACGAAAACGGCGATGGTTTTGAATTGATTGTTCCAGCCACCACCGCTGGAATCGCTGAGCAGGCTCAGCTGATGGCGGGGCTAGACGCAATTGGAAAAGCTGCTCCACTGCTTCCATTCAAAGTCAGTCAACAAGTAGGTAAGACTTCAGATGGTGATTTGCCCGTTATCTTGCTCACGATGCTCGAAGGAGAGCAGCCAGATCTTTCGAAGTATGCGCCGGGTGCATTTTCTAAATCAATCGCTGAGGCACTGGCTGCAATTCACCAACTCGATCCGGCTGTAGTCAGAGACTCGGGATTACCGGAGTATGACTCAACGACGGTTCTGCAAAGCAAGGTTGCTGAAATTGATGCCGCTGCATCAACTGGCAAGGTGCCGCCAGCTCTACTGAGCCGTTGGGAAGAAGCGCTGGAGGACGTTGGACTATTCCGCTTCCACTCAACCGTCATTCACGGCGGAATCAATCAGGAAAGTATTTTTGTTCAAAATCAATCTGTTGCCGGTATCGGATCTTGGTCAGCTCTTTCGATTGCTGATCCTGCGGAAGACCTGCGCTACCTGGCAGGGGGCGCCTTGCCTTCAACATTTGAAGATGCTCTGCTGCACTACCGTGCGAACCGTCCAGCCGCAGACGAGAACATCATGCAAAGAGCGATTTTGTATTCCGAAATTGAGCTAGCAAGCTGGCTGACTCACTGCGTGCAGCTGCGTGATGAGGAACTGATTTCCGAAGCAGAAGCAATGCTGCAAGATCTAGCGGATCAGCTAACTGCTGGCACCCTTCGCTCGCTCAGGGCCGCAGGTTTTGTTGGTCTTGGCGCAGCCGCGGCAACCGCTCCAGTTTCACAACTAATTGAACCCCAAATCAGCCCTGCTGATTCGGATGAGCTTTTCTAAGTTCAACTAACTGGTTTCTTAGTTCCAACTCCGTGGGTAGCTGCGGCTCAATCTCTTTGGCGCTTTCGGCATAGAAGAAGCTCGCACTGATTCGCTCTAGTGGAGCAGAAAGATATTTGGAAAGCGCAATTCGATAAAGCGCCAGCTGTATCGCCTTGCCTGATAGGTCCGAGTCGGTTGGAAGTTTTCCACTCTTCCAATCCACGACATGGAAAGTGTCATTTTCTTTGTAAACGGCATCTAACTTGCAGACAATAACAAAACCAGCGAGAGCAAACTCAATCGACTCCTCGACCATTGCCGGTTTCAACTTGCCAAAGCGGGACCGCTCGAAAGAAATGCCAAGCTTTTTTTCTTCCTCTGACCAACCAGAAAAGTCCAGTTCGCTTCCTGCCTTGAAGGACTCTTCCAGGTTTGCGTGGAACAAGGTTCCCAGTTGCGCTTGGTGCGAATAAGTGGCGGGAGTTGGCCTTGCAAGCTGCTGAGCAAATTCGCCCGGGCTTGTCAACAAACGCACAATAGAAGAGGCAGATAGTCGGAGTGGCAAGGTTGGTAGCAAAGGTTGGCGCCTTAGTTGTCTCTCCTTGAGTAAAAGCGCAATCTCTTTTGAAAGCTCTACCGGCTGCGCTTCAGATGCGACCTTTGCTGCCCGTTCCCATTGCGCTCTCTTTGTTCCAAGTGGATCGGATGGCCAATAGACAACCTGCTTTACCCGAACTGGTTTGTCAGTTGGTTTTTCTGCAATCTTTACAGCACTCAAATGGTTAGGAATCAGCTCTTCTAGAAAAGTTGAAATCTCAACTGCATCTTTGCGTTTATCTTGGTAGTGAGATGCTGTCAACAAGAGCTGCTCGGCTGCGCGGGTAATTCCGACATACATCAGCCTTCGCTCTTGCATTTGGTGATGCTGCCTAAGCTCCACCTCGTAGCGTTCAATTCTTTGTTTGAAATCGCGCTGAGTCGTTATGCCGTGCCAATCCAAATTCGGAATCGAGTCTTTATCGAGACGATAGCTATGTGGCAAAATCCCACCCGCTAACCAGCCCGAAAAGTCTCTAGCCTCGGAGGGGAAATTCTTTGCAACCAGCTGTGGCATCGCAACCCTGTCCCACTCCAACCCCTTGGCGGCGTGCACGCTCATCAGCTGAACGATGCCCTTTTTAGCGCCGGTCTTAGGTAGTTCAAAACTCTCGGTGGTTAGGGCGTAGTCAAGCCAGGCAACCAGGTGGGAAAGGCTGGAACGCTCAGCGGCTGATTCGAATTCGCTGATGCGCGAAATAAAACTGTGCAGGTTGGCTAACGGGTTCTCCTGTTCAGAGTGAGCATAGAGTTCGATGTCTAGTTCAAATTCCTCGACTGCTCGCCAGGCTAGCTCGGTCAGCGAGATTGAACTTGCCGCTCGCAAAGATCGCAGGATGCCCGCAAACTCCTTCAGACGTTCCAGCGCGGTCTCGCTAACCATTACTTGCTTTCGAACAGAGCTCAGTTCAAGCTGATCCACCAATTCCAAAAGTGTCAGAGAGCGATTGCGCGGCAGTTTTCTCATTCGAGCAATCGCCTGCTTCGCCTGGCTCAACAGCACCATATCGCTACTTCCAAGTCTGAAGCGAGGCCCGGTGATGATTCTCAGAAAGTCAACCGAAGATTCAGGCCTTGCCAAAATGCGCAAAATCGAAATTAAGTCCGCAACCTCTGGCTGCTCGAGCAGTGATGAGAGGCCAGTAATTTCGTGTGGGATTCCCCTCTCGCCCAGTCGCTGTGAATAGCGGCGCATCCCCTCTTTCGTTCTAAACAGGATTGCCTGTTTTGATTCAGAGGTGTGGGACTGAGCAATCCAATCAACTACGCCCTCGCACTCCGCCTCATCATCTTCAAATACCTGCGTTATTGCCGAGGCTGCAATATCTTTGCCGGACGTCAAAGTGATAGGAGTAATCGAGCGGTTATCAATCTGGCTCGCAATTTGATTAGCGGGAGCCAAGATAGCTTCGCCAGATCGCCAAGAGACGGAGAGGGTAAAACTCTCACCGGCTCCAAAGTCTTCAAAGAAGTGGGCGAGATTTGAGCTGCTCGCTCCGCGCCAGGCATAGATGGATTGGTTGGGATCTCCAACGGCCATCACGGCTTTTTTGGCAAACATCTTGCTCAGAAGCTGGGTTTGGATCTCAGAGGTGTCTTGGTATTCATCCAGCATTACAAAGCGGTATGGAATGACTGCCTCATCGAATTTTTCCACCCGCAGCGAGAGAGCAATCTGATCTGAATAATCAAAAAGATTTCGTTGCTGCTTGTATTCTTGAAATTCACTTGCAAGCTCGAATACGAGTTGGGCTCGCAAAGCCTTTTCCAAATACTCAGAGGTGTAGCTGTAGAGCCCCTCTTCTCCCTTTTCGGTTTTTGGTACCGAAGCGAGGTGGGAAGCGAAATCATGAAAATAGCCACTCACAGCTCTACCATCAGCTCGGTGGTCAGTGAGTTGGGACTGAGCCCTGAGCACCTTCTCTGCCAGTGAGTTCAGGCTTCCCTCATACTCCAGAAGCAATGGATTATCCGACTGCTCAATCAGCTCCTTAACTTCTGCGATAGCGAGAGATTCCGTTAGCAGCTTGCTATCGATCTCAAATCCGATTTCAAGAGCGTGCAGTCGGAAGATTTCATTTCCGAACGAGTTGTAGGTAGTGATTTTTGGCGGCAGAAAATCGTCTGGCAATTCCTGATTCCAGTATTCGCTCTCTCGAAGTCGGATTAGACCCTGCTGGATTCTCACCCTGAGCTCATTGGCAGCTTTGCGGGTGAAAGTAAGACCCAAAATCTCTTCCGGTTTAGCAAAACCATTTGCAACCAGATACATAACCCGCACCATCATCAATTCGGTCTTACCAGACCCAGCTCCAGCAACAACCAAAGAAGGTGCGCTTAGAGATGCCTTCTCAACAATCTGCTGCTGCTCTTGCGTCAGAGAATGCTTAGAAATCAGAGAATAGATTTGCTGGGCGGAAACTTTAGCCATTTGTCACCACCTGATTCAAAAGAAGTTGACAATTTGCATCTTTGCTGCAGTGCTCATCGAAGCTAGCAAGCGAGCTCTCTCCCAGCTGCTTTACGATTTGATTCGCCAATTGCAAAAGCTCCTGGCGATCTTGCTCAGTTAGCGATTCTTGGTTGAGCTGCTTGAGGTTTCCATCCCCAACGCTTACCAGTTTTCCGCCAACCGCAGTTGTCTTTTGTGACTGCTCGATGGCCAACTGATAGATAGCAAGCTGGCGATTTGCTGCTGCTTCTTTTTTGGTTGGGATCTTCTTGCCGGTTTTTAAGTCAACTGCGATTGGTCCGTCTTCGGTTTGCTCTATGCGGTCAATCTTTCCAACAATCTTTAGATCGCCAAGCTGTAAAGAGAACCCCTGTTCAGCTGCAATTAGCTCAGGTTTGGTAGCCAGGTATTCATCAATCAAACCAGCCATTTTTAGAGCTTCTTTTCTAACCTGTCGCTCCGTGAGCTGGGAATCGAATTCAATTTCTTGCCAGTGCTGCTCGACATAACTAACTGGCGAGCTTTCCATCGAGTTTTCTAAGGCTGCGTGAAGCAGGGTTCCCAGGGCTGCTTGAAAACCAACCGAATCCATTGCGAAGGAAGAGATGAACCAGTGCAGGGGGCATTTTTCAAACGCTTCAATTCTCGAAGCCGCTACAGAATCAGTGGCGACGCTGAGCGGCTCTTCGCTACTAATCGGAAGCAGGCCCTGCCAGCTGCTGGGGTGAGAACCAGGAACACCGGCAACCGCCAGTGCTGCCAACTGCGGCGCGACCGAGTGATCCCCCAGCATCAGGGCTCTTCTGAGCCGGCCAACCATTCTGCGAAGGTCAAAATCAGCCGGCTGTGTTGGAACAAGTTCAGCTTTGCCAATTTGGAAAAACTGAGAGGGCTGTTCGCTCTCATCTTGAATGCAGCTAAGAAGAATTTTCTGACTGGCTGCGCCAACCGAGCGATAGAACATCCTCAACTCGTCTGCCAGTTCACTTCTTGGAGCAACCGTTGGACTTGCAGTTCTGCCCAGCAAAAATGATTGCAGTGCACTGGCGCCAAGCAGAGTGTTTCTGGGATTGAGGTTGGGCCAGATTCCTTCTTGCAGTCTTGGGATTGCAACAAGTTTGTATTCGCCACTGAGCTGCGCTGGGGTGGAGAGAGTGACAGCGGGAGTTCGACTAATCGGCGCCAGTGAGTCCTCTGGAATTCTTGAAAGCAGCTGTTGCTTGGCAAACTCCAGTGGCGACCCTTCTGCCCGATCATCAAAGCGAATCGCAGCTGCAAATAGTTCGAGTGCAGAGTCAAGGTCTGAATTACCTAGCCGCGACATTCTTTCCTTTGAGATTGATTTCCAGGCGATTGAAACAGCTTGGTGACAACTTGGATTTGAAATTGATTGCAGCTCTTTCAAGGCGGAGCTGATTGGCTGCAAGAACTTTGGGGTATCGCCAAGCAAAAGCTGCATCAGTGCCTGTTGGGCTGAGCTTCCGGCCTGGCGAGCCGGGATCAAAAGTCTTCTGATTTCACGCAGTGCTATTGAGTCAAGTCCAACCAGCGGCGAAAGCAAAAGCTGCTCCAGCTGCTCTAGGCTCGCATCTCCTAACCCTGCCACCAAGAAATCAAGCAGCGCTAAAGACATTGGCTGTTCGGCCAGGCTCTGCTGAACACCAATAATTCGAACCGGAACCTTTCGAGCCGATAGTTCTCGGCTGAGCTGTTGAAGCTGAGTTCTAGTTCTTGCGACAACCGCCATCTCTGACCAAGTTGTGCCGGAGAGGTTTTCTCGACGAAGCTCGGAGGCAAGCCAGTCGCTCTCCTGCACCAGAGAACTGAAAACAAATCCAGCATTGGGTTGTGGATTTGGGAGTGGCCGGTGATCTGAATGCAGAGAGACTGGAATTCTTGAAACTAGGTTTGCAAGTAGCGACTGGTTTGTTCTGCCAGTTGGTGAATCCAGGGTGATTTCTGAGAAACCTTTTTTTCTGGCTAGCTCAATAAAGCTCCCTGCCGCAGCCGAGCGAAAGCCCAGGGTGGTGCAGTCGGGATCTCCAAATAGATAACCTTTTGCTGACTGGAATAGTTTTTCAACTAGCCGCAGCTGACCAGGAGTCAGATTCTGGGCATCATCCACCAGGATGTGCGAGTAACTGCCCGGCTGATGCTCCTCGATTGCTGCTACCACCAGTTGCGACGGATCGAGCAGTCCAGCCAATCCCAACTGCTCTCGATAGGCAGGTAGAAGATCAATAGCAACCTGCAGACGCAGCTGCGGATACTTTTGCTGCAACTGAATTAGCTGATCCGCAGAGAGTGAATTTTCAATAATCACTGCAAGCAAATCTCTTAGCTCCTGGACAAATCCGGCTAGTTGCAGAGTCTGCTGATCTATCCCCCAGCGAGCGCCGGCTCCCTGCGCGGCTGAATCCTGCACCATTTGAGTGAGCAGTCGCTCCTGTGCAGCTCCTGAGAGCAGTCGAACATCTGATTTTGAACTTAGAACATCAAACGCGAAGGACGAGATCGAGCGTGCTCTTGGTTTTGTCGCTGCCTTGGACGAATCAAGTGCGATTTGGTCCCTCAGTTCACTGGCTGCAAGTCGCGAGGGGGTGAGCACCAAGATTGAATCTGGAGAAACTTCTCTTTCCAGCTCCTGGATAAGTCTTCGCAGGCTACTGGTCTTGCCAGAACTTGGAGAACCTATTACGAGGCTCGCTTGAGCGGGGTTTGGGGTTTTCACAGCTAAGGGCGGCAAATAGCCCTGTGTAATAAATAGTGTCTGACCCACCCCACCAATCTATTTGGAATAGAAGACATTTTTTTATGCCGTAACCTAGTAGCTCAAAGGAGTGCCATGGAAGTTCGAATTGGAATCAAAGACAGTGGGCGAGACATTGCCCTGGAAAGCGCGCTTGATAGCAAAGCCATTCAGGCTGCTGTAAAGCAGGGTTTGGCAGATGGCACGATTGAGCTAGCCGACTCGAAGGGACGCATGTTCATCGTTCCCGCGTCGGCAGTGGCCTTTGTTGAAATCGGTAGCGAAGATGGCAGAAGGGTTGGTTTCATCGCCTAATGGAAATCTTGATCATTGCTCTTTATGGACTTTTGCTTACCCTAGTAGCACCGTTTGTCCTTCCTCCATCTGATCACTACGGCAAAGCGGTGCCGGCAGCAATCTCTCTGGTGGCAGGAAGCGTGATTTGGCTAGCACTGACATGGTTGGGCTTTAGCTACCAGCAGGCGTGGATTTGGTTTGCAGTGATGCTGGGAATGCCACTGATTGGCTGGTTTGGCACGCGCTACCTAGACAAGCTGCGTCAGAAAAATGAGCAGCTCCAACTGGCAGCAATCCGCTCAGGCGGTAAGGCCTAGCTGATCCATCCGCAGGGTGTGGGCAGAAACCAGCTCTGAGGTCAGCGGCTCCAAAATCTTGAACTGCTCGCGGGTTAGCTCAACCGTATCTTTTGGCGGGTTTCTCAGTAGGTCATCAAAGGATGACATGTCTCTAACCTCTAGCAGTGCATCGGCAACAATTGCTCTGCCAAACAAAGCTAGGTCATTGGTGAGCTGAGGAAGGTTGTCAATTGCTGACACCAGTGCCTCCTGGCAAAAATCCGCCAATGAATTATCCGAGAGCATGGCCTCTACCCGAAGTCTTCTGGCAGGACCGAGTCCTTTGGAAAGCCTTAGATAAGCATCCTCGAGCAGTGTGAAGACGATGTAGATCCGCATGATGTCTTCCGACCACCCCTTGCCTTCGGTTCTCGAAACTAAAACATCGAGGCGGTCCCGAATCTGTTGCTGCAATTCCATATAGCTCGAGCCCAGTTTGATGAGCATCTCCTGCAGCTCCTTGGCTCTCGCCTCATACCTGGCAGCGATTGCTCGTTGCTTCTTGGCGAAGGGCTCCACTGCCTTGGCGGCATCGTCTGTCAGAAGCTCTGCGACCACCAGGTGGTGTTGAATTAGCTGTGAAAGAAAGACTTCGGTAGCAGGAATCAGCTTTGCTGGATTAAGCTGTGACTGACTGCGTGATGATGAATCACGGGAAGGCAGAGACAGAGTCTGCGAGAGCTTCCGTATTCTTCGAATCCAGTCCAGCATGCTGCAAGTTTATAAGGATGGCTTGTGTTTATGCCTTCTGAGCAATTTTTACATTCTGGAGAAGTAATTGACCTTTCGTGACTTGGGCATAGACGAAGACATCGTGCAAGCCCTGGAATCCGCCTCAATCTTGAGCCCATTCCCTATTCAGCAGCAATCCATTCCCCTAGCCCTTGCCGGCACAGATCTAATTGGCCAAGCCAAGACCGGAACCGGCAAGACACTTGGGTTTGGTCTTCCCCTGCTGCAAAAACTTGGCTCCAACCCGGAGAACCTGCCACGAGCGCTGGTGGTTGTCCCAACTAGAGAACTTGCACTGCAGGTGACTGAAGATCTGAGACTCGCCAGCAAAAACAGAACTACCAGAGTGGTTGAAATCTATGGCGGCAAGGCTTATGAAGGACAGCTAGCTGAGCTCGCCAAGGGTGCCGATGTAGTGGTTGGAACTCCCGGCCGCCTAATTGATCTGCACAACCAAAAACTGATCGACTTCACTGCCATCAACTACCTGGTGCTGGATGAGGCCGATCGAATGTTGGATCTGGGATTTTTGCCAGATGTTGAAAAGATCTTTTCGATTCTGCCCAAGGAAAAGCAGACACTGATGTTCTCGGCCACCATGCCAAGTGAGATCTTGATGCTAACCAAGCGCTACCTAAATCGCCCTGTGCATATCCGGGTGAGCGATCCTGATGAGGGAAAAACCAAGGCAGCCATTAAGCAGTTTGTCTATCGTGCCCACGCCTTGGACAAGGACGAGGTGGTTGGAAGAATCCTGCAGGCTGAAGGTCGCGGAAAGACAGTTATCTTCGTAAAGACCAAGCGCATGAGCGCCAAGCTTTCCGAGGAACTAATTGATCGAGGCTTTAAGGCAGCTCCCCTGCACGGCGACATGGCCCAAACCGCTCGCGAAAGATCAATGGCTTCATTCCGAGAGGGTAAAAAAGACATTCTGGTTGCCACCGAAGTAGCAGCCCGAGGTATTGACGTCGATGATGTCACTCACGTAATCAACTACTCAGTTCCAGAGGACGAGAAAGCCTACCTACACCGAACCGGTCGAACCGGTCGAGCTGGCAAGCTCGGTGTTGCTGTGACGTTTGTGGACTGGGAAGACATGACCAGATGGCAAAACATCAACAAGGAATTAGAGCTTGGTATCCCAGAGCCGGTAGAAACTTACTCATCGAGCGAACACCTGTTTTCCGATTTGGGCATCCCCGCTGGCACCAAGGGAAGACTAAACAAAAAGCCCGCTGCCGAGCCGAAGCCAAGAACATCACAGCCCGCTAAAGCGCAACAGGAAACCGCGAAACCCAAACAGCGTCAACGCCAGCGAAACTATAGAAAAGCTTCAAAGCCTGAGGCTTGATCCAAGATTCTCTGAAGCTGAGCGGGGTCAGTTGAGTTCTCTCCCAGCTGGTTCTCCTTAGCTCCATCGCCGTGGTAGTCAGATGAACCGGTAACAATCAGATTGTGCTTCAACGCCAACTCGCGCAGCCAATCTTTAGCAAAATCTGGAACCGATCGATGGTCAACTTCAAACCCATTCAGTCCAGCGGCAATCAGCTGTTCAAAGTGCTTCAGTGGCAGATCTAGCTCCGATTTACCTGCTGGAAAATCAATCAATGGATGCGCCATTACTGAAACCCCTCCAGCTTCGCGAATCAGCTTGATAGCCAGCTCGGTTTCAATTGAATAATCTGAAACGTAGTAGGGACTGGATTTATGCAGGATGGATTCAAAAGCGGCGGATCGATTAGGAACTATTCCCTTAGCAGCCAGCGCGTCAGCGAGCGCCGGCCTTCCAACTGTTGCTCCTGGCTTTAGTTGGTCCTCAACGTCTTGCCAGCTAATCGGATAATCGGCCGCTAATCGTTCGACCATCTCCTTAGCTCTGCCAATTCTGGAATTACGAGTCTTAGCTAGCTCCGCCGTGAGACCAGGGTGATCCGGGTTGGGCAGATAGGCAAGAATGTGAACGGAGATGGAACGCAGGCCGATTCTCGCTCTCGTCGAAACTTCAATTCCTGGAACCAGTCCAATCCCCTGCGCTCGGGCGGCCGTTATCGCCTCTTCCCAGCCGTCAGTTGTGTCATGGTCGGTGATTGCCAAAACGCTAACGCCAGAAAGTTTGGCTCGTCTTACCAGTTCAGACGGTGAATCTTTACCGTCAGATTGGTTAGAGTGCGCATGCAGATCAATCACAGGAGCAGAATAGTCCTATGACTAAAAAGGCAGAATCCAATCGTTCAAGAACTCCCCACAGCAAGAAGTTCATGGCTTTCATCTCCGCAAACTGGGAAGAAAAGAAGCCGTCTACTGCTAAGCGGTGGGAGGTAGCGGACTATGCCGAAAAGCGGCGTGAGGAACTAGCTAAGAAGTATGCAGGAAAGCTGATTCTGCTGGAGGCCGGGTCCACCAAGGTCAGAGCAAACGACACAGAGTATAGGTATCGACCAGACACCGCCTTCACCTACTTCACTGGCTGGGGTAGCCAGACTGTTCCCGACTCGGTGCTGGTGATTGATGCTCGCAAGAAGAAGACCAAGTCTCACCTTTTCCTTCGCCCAACTGCAGGAAGGGATTCGAGCGAGTTTTTTGCCAATCCAATGATTGGCGAGTTTTGGACTGGCCCAAGGCCAACTCTGGAAGAGATCGAAGCGCAGCTAGGCATCGAGACTCACGACATCAAAAAACTTGAAAAGAAACTCAAGGACTGGCCAAAGCCGCTGACTTTGAAAAATGCGAAATTTGCAGAGTTCGTTTCCGAGATGCGATTTGTTAAAGACGAGTATGAGATTGCCCAGATGCGCAAAGCAATCGAGATTACTGCTCGTGGCTTTGCAGATGTTGTAAAACAGATGCCAAGAGCGATTAGATCGACTCACGGCGAGCGCGTAATAGAAACCACCTTCTTTGCCAGAGCGCGCGAGGAGGGCTACGACATTGGCTACGAGACCATTGCAGCATCCGGAGCCCACGCCTGCATTCTGCACTGGACTAAAAACACTGGCTCTGTCGGTAAGAATGATTTGGTTTTGCTTGATGCAGGTTGCGAGCTAGATTCGCTCTACACAGCCGACATCACGCGAACAATTCCTGCCAGTGGAAAATTCTCTCCCGAGCAGACGTGGGTTTATGAAGCTGTGCGGGAAGCAGCCGATGCGGCTTTTGCAGTAGCTAAGCCTGGAATCAAATTCCGCGATATTCACAATGCGGCGATTGCAGTGATTGCGAAAAAGGTTTCTGAGCTAGGTCTGATTCCAGTGAGTGCTGAGGAGGCACTGAAAGAGGAGAACCAGCACCACCGCCGCTACATGGTGCACGGCACATCCCATCACCTGGGACTGGATGTCCACGATTGCGCTCAAGCTCGCAGAGAGCACTACCAAGACGGAATACTAAAACCTGGAATGGTCTTCACCATTGAGCCTGGTCTCTACTTCCACGCAGACGATCTAACAGTGCCAGAGAAATACCGTGGCATTGGTGTTCGCATTGAAGACAATGTTTTGGTTACCGAAGATGGCTGTGAAAATCTAAGCGGAGCACTTCCACGCAAGTCTGAAGAAGTTGAGAGTTGGTTTGCCGCAAATCAGCTAGGCGTCGCTGGCTGAGCCAAGAAGCTTTTTGGCATTTGCAGCCTCCGACTCCGGCACAATAACTTCCCACTTAGCTGCCACCGGCATTTGAGTTGAAAGAAAGCCACGCTTGGTTTTGCTCAGCGAAAAGCGTGTGATGTTGAAAAGCATCCCAATGCCGGCTGATAAAACAACCACTGCGAAGAACTGCTGCGGGTTATAGGCGATCTCGCCCTCTGGTCCGACGGTGATACCGGCCCCAACCAGTAGGGCGAAGATCAGGCCAATCCAAAAACCAGTCATTGCACCAGACAGAGCAATTCGTCCATATCCCAAGCGGGCTTTGATGCGCTCGACTAGAACTGGCGAGTGACCAATCAAGGAAACCTGATCTGGTTTGAATTCGCCAGCCAAGAGCTTTTCGACCATTGCCGTTGCATCGGAATAGTTGGTAAATTCTCCTAGGACAAATCCCCTGGGGATAGTCGGTCCCACCTGGTTCCGTTTAGCATTGTTCCGAGCATCAGTCATAAAGAAATTTTGGCATGACTTCTACCGTGAGAGCGGGGTATCTCTATGAGCGCAACAAGAGTGTTCGTAGCACGCCTGGTTGGCTGCGGAGTATTTGACCCGGTAGGCGACCGCGTCGGCAAAGTCGTGGATGTTGTCATGTCCTATCGCCAAAAATTGCCTCCCAAGGCCAAGGGCTTCGTAATCGAGATTTCGGGTCGACGTAGGGTCTTTTTGCCAATGACTCGGGTCACGGCAATCTCTCCCGGCCAGGTAATCACCAATGGCCTGATTGACCTGAGAAGGTTCACTCCGCACGGCCAAGAATTTAGAGCAATAGCAGAAATGCTTGGTAGAAAAGTAAAGCTAACCAGCCCTAACCGAACTGGGAAGATTGAAGACTTCGCGATTGAGCAAAACAAGCGCGGCGAGTGGGCTATGACCGAGCTCTACATTCGCAAGCAAACAAAGAGCGGCAATCCCTTTAAGAAAGGCCCAACTGAGTTTGTGATGTGGAATGACATTGCAGATCACCAAGAAGATGTCACATCTGAAGATGCGAAGCAGCTATTGAGCACAGTTGAGGATCTCAAGCCCGCCGACTTGGCAAACGCCATGATGGAGCTTCCGGAAGAAAGAATGCTTGCGATTGCAGAAGAGCTCGATGACGAGCGACTAGCGGAATTGCTGGAAGAGTTGCCAGAAGAAGAGCAGCTAGAAATTATCAATGACCTTGAAGATGAACGTGCTGCAGAGGTTCTTGATCTGATGGGGCCTGATGACGCGGCGGACCTAATGGCCAATTTGCCAACCGAGCGAACAGAAGCCCTGCTGGAAATGATGGATGACGAAGAAGCCGAAGACATTCGTCAGCTTTTGCAATACGAGCCTTACACCGCCGGTGGAATGATGACTCCGGAGCCAATTATTTGCGCTCCTGACACAACTGTTGCTGAAGCACTGGCACTTATCAGAAGAGCAGCGGTGGAACCAGTTTTGGCAGCCCAAGTCTTTGTGACGATGCCACCGTTTGAAACACCGACTGGTCCCTACCTCGGTGTAGTGCATTTCCAAAAACTTCTGCGCTATCCCCCAGGCGAGCGACTGGGAAACCTGATGGACACAGAATTAGAACCGGTGGCAACCGATGCACCGATTCGCCAGATTCACCGCGATCTGGCCGCCTATGACCTGGTTGCGCTACCGGTAGTGAACAAGGATGGAAATCTTTTGGGAGTAGTTACAGTGGACGACGTGCTCGACCACCTACTACCCGATGACTGGCGAAGTGAGGAGGAGTGATGGCAAAAATTGACTCGCAAATGGAGCGTCCGCTGGGAAGGCGCTCAGTTCTGCGCATGCCTTACGTTGACCACGAGACAGTTGGTCGTATCTCCGAGCGATTCGCTAGGGCGATGGGAACAGGTCTATTCCTAATCGGGATGACCATATTCATTGCGATTTGGATCACCTGGAACACTCTCGCACCCGAATCTGTGCAGTTTGATCCGCGCGGTCTCAATTTCACCCTTCTTACACTTCTTCTTTCGATGCAAGCTTCCTATGCAGCTCCACTGATCCTGCTCGCCCAAAACCGCGATGCCGATCGAGACCGCGTTAAGTTTGAGCAAGATCGCCAGCGAGCAGAGCAGAATTTGGCTGATACTGAATATCTCGCTCGTGAAGTTGCCGCCTTGCGACTAGCCCTCGAGGAACTGGCGACCAGGGACGAGATGCGCGATGAGATTCAGAAAGCGCTGCGAGAAGTGCTGGACGAGGCGAAACCGAAAAGAACCAAGAAAAGCAAGTGAGCAAGGTTCAGAAGGCACTTAGCAAGGTAATTGACCCTGAGCTAAGACGTCCAATTACCGAATTAGACATGGTCGGAGCAATCTCCGAATCTGATGACTCGGTGGACGTTGAAATCAAGCTAACAATCGTTGGATGCCCGGCAGCCCAGGCAATTGAACGTGACGTTCGTAAAGCTCTTTCAGAGGAGTTCTCGCAAGTAAGCGTCACCATGACAACCATGAGCGCTGATGAAAGAGATGCGCTGAAGAAGAAATTGCGAGGCGATAAACCGATTCGATTCAATCCCTTTACTCAAGATAGCTCGCTAACCAAAGTCATCTTTGTTGGCAGTGGCAAGGGTGGGGTTGGAAAGTCGACACTTACTGTCAATCTCGCTGTTGCACTCGCCCAACTTGGAAACAAGGTTGGACTGCTAGATGCAGACATATTTGGTTATTCCATTCCAGCTCTTTTAGGCATCAGCCAATCCCCCACCAAAGTTGACGAGTTGATGCTTCCCCCGATTGCATTTGATGTAAAGGTGATTTCAATCGGTTTTTTTGTCGAGGACAATAAGCCAGTTGCTTGGCGAGGTCCGATGCTACACAGGGCCGTCGAACAGTTTCTTACCGATGTCTATTGGGGCGACTTAGATTTTCTGCTGGTCGATTTACCCCCTGGAACCGGTGACGTTGCAATCAGCCTTGGTCAACTCTTACCAGGTGCTCAGTCCCTAGTAATAACAACACCTCAAGCCGCTGCTGCAACAATCGCCGAGCGCTCGGGAGCCATTGGACTGATGACTGGTCAGAGCGTTGTCGGCGTAGTTGAAAACATGAGTTTTTATGAAACTGACGGCAAAAAGGAATTTCTATTCGGGCAAGGCGGAGGAAAGGCTGTCGCTGATCGGCTAAAAGAGCTCAGCCAGGGAACAGTTGAGCTGCTGGGTCAAATCCCGATCAGCCCAGCTCTGCGCGAATCTGCCGATGCCGGAGTCCCAATTGTGGCAGCGAATCCCCAGGACCCAGCTGCCAGGTCTATTGTTGAAATTGCCAAGCATCTGCATCAACTACCCAGGGGCCTGAGTGGGAAGAAACTTGGCCTAAATCCGATTTAGGAATGTATGGAAACCATCGCAGTTGTAGATCCACTAACCGGCCAAAAACTTCACGACATCCAGGCGCACTCTGCGACCGACGTCGCTCTGAAATTCCAAGTGGGGCGCGAAGCGCAGCCGAGCTGGAATGACCTGGGAGCAGCCGGACGCTCAAAGATTGCCCACAAACTTGTGGATGTTCTGATCTCTAATCAAGAGCAAATAATGGACTTGCTGCAAAAGGAAACTGGCAAGTCAAGAATGCACGCCTTCGAAGAAGTCACCGGGGCACTGGCTGCAATTTCCTACTACGCCAAAATGACTCCCAAGCTTTTGAAGCGCAAGAAAGTGCGCGGAGGTGTTCCACTTCTAATCACCGCCTACACCGAGCCGGCACCGGTTGGAGTAGTTGGAATCATTACTCCTTGGAACTACCCACTGGCACTAACAATGATGGATGTCATTCCAGCTCTGATGGCTGGTAACGCCGTGGTTCAAAAGGCGGATAACCAAACTGCCAAAACTGTCACGATGGCCAGAGACTTAGCCGTGAAAGCTGGCGTGCCAGAGAACATTTGGCAGATTGTCCACGGCGATCCAGCTGAAGTTGGCAATGCAGTTACTGACAATGCGGATTACCTTGCATTCACAGGCTCCACTGCCACCGGTCGACTGGTAGCTCAACGCGCTGCTAGTCGATTGATTGGTTACTCACTCGAGCTCGGCGGCAAAAACCCAATGATCGTGATGCCAGGGGCAAACCTGGCAGAGGCCGCTGAAATGGCAATCGCCAGTGCATTCGGCAATGCCGGACAGCTATGCGTTTCGATTGAGCGGCTGTATGTGCCAAACCACTCCCTCAAGGAGTTTGAGCAGGTTCTCAAGGCCAAAGTAGAGAGCTTGAAAGTCGGAGCTTCGAACGCGTTTGACTTTGATTTAGGTGCTCTTAGCTCCAATGCTCAGCTGGAGAGAGTTTCAGGATTTGTTGAAAGAGCGCAGTCCGAGGGAGCTCGACTGGTTACCGGTGGAAAGCCGCTGCCTGAAATTGGTCCAAACTTCTACGCTCCAACGGTTCTTACCGACATTCCGCACGGCGCTGAGATTTTGCACAAGGAAGTCTTCGGACCAGTTATCGCACTGGTTGGTTATGACTCTCTGGACGAAGCAATCGAGCTTGCTAATGCGACCGAATATGGACTCAACGCATCGGTGGTTGGCGATAAGAAACAAGCTCTAAAGGTCGCATCTAAATTGATGGCGGGTTCGGTAAACATCAATGAGGGCTACCGAGCTTCCATGGCCACCATGGCCGCACCAATGGGCGGCATGAAGCAAAGCGGTATGAACAGACGCAGTGGCCCTGGTGGACTTCTTCGCTTCACCGAAAACAGAACCATTGGCGTTGCAAACAAGCTTCCAATTGGTTTACCAAATCGAGCTAAGGAATATCGCAAGATGGCGCCGCTGATGACCAAGCTGGCGCGTTGGATGGGTAAGTTCTAAGTCGCTTCTAGATCAACTGGCGGCGTCTCGCCAAGCTCAAGCGGTTTCTGTGGTGGCTTTGCTCTGTTTAGAGTTTCCGCAACATTTGGCTTGCGCTTCTCCTCTAACAGAGCCTCGCGAACAATTCTTCTTGGGTCGTACTGACGTGGATCCAGTTTTTTCCAGTCCAGATCTTCAAAGCCATCGCCCAATTCCTGCTTCATCTGGACCTGGGCGTTATCAATCATTCGCTTGCCCTTCTTAACCCACTCGCCCATCTGCTTGGCGTAGTAGGGAAGGCGCTCCGGTCCCAAAATCAGGACAGCAAGGAGAGCTAGCAGAAGTAGCTTCTCAGCACTCAGTCCAAACATAAGAAGAGTTTAGCTCTTCGAATACCTAGGTTTTTCCGGTTTCAAACCTAAGCTTGTGCCCAAGATGATTGACAAAATAACCAGCTGGAAGTTCTCTGAGGACTTCGCCAATGAACCTGCAGAGATTCGAGCTGCCCGCCGCAGCGCTAATGAACTGGGAGTTGAGTCAATCACCGAGGCAACCGGTAATCAGTTGGCAGTTTTGGCAGGAATTACCAAGGCCAAATCAATTGTGGAGGTTGGCACCGGGGCCGGAGTTTCTGGCCTTTGGCTTCTCTCAGCTTCAAGTGATTCCGTTCTAACAACAATTGACTCCGAACCTGAATACCAACTGGCAGCAAGAGAGAACTTCAAGCGAGCGGAGATCGCCCCATCCAGAATCAGGGTGATTTCCGGAAAGGCCCAATCGGTTTTGGCAAACATGGCCGAAGCTGGTTACGACCTAGTATTTCTTGATTTGAATCCAGTAGATCTGGACCAGGTTTTACCGCTGGCAGTTGGCTTGACCAGACCTGGTGGCGCTTTGGTTTTGGCCCACGCCCTCTGGCGCGATCGTGTTCCGAACCCAACGCTGCGAGATGAGGAAACCTCCGCCATTCGCTCAGCGATGCAAAAGCTAGCGGATAGCGAAGACTTTGCGGTTTCTATTTCTTTGGTAGGCGATGGCCTACTGATTGCGCATAAGCGCTAATTATTTCTTGATTACTCCGGCTAGGACTTTGTGAAGCTGCTTAGCTTCTTCCTCGTTGACCGAGACCACTAGACGGCCTCCGCCTTCTAGGGGGACTCGCAAGACAATCAGGCCTCTGGGCTCGCGCTCGGCCTCCATCGGACCATCACCGGTTCGGGGCTTCATAGCTGCCATGAGATTGAACTCCTATGGGTTTGCGGAAAGCTCAATTATCCCAGATTCTGCTGGCTTAGCCAACCCGCCCTAGACAGCAAGCCAGCTGCGAAGGCCTTTTTCAACATCAAATAGTTGGCCAACCGGCAGATTTTCATTGTCTGCGTGTGCCAAGGAGGGGTCGCCAGGTCCAAAGTTGATAGCTGGTATGCCCAGGGACGAGAACCTGGCAACATCGGTCCAGCCATACTTTGGCCTAGCTGTCGTGCCGGTGGCAGCCAAAAATCCGCTTGCCAATTCAGTGTCTAGCCCAGGTCTTGCTCCTTCGGCAAGATCTGTGAATTCAACTTCAAAGTTTGCAAATAGCCCTGAGATAAATTCTTTGGCTTCCTCCCCGCTCTTGCTTGGGGCAAACCGATAGTTGACCTCGACCTCACACAAATCCGGAATCACGTTGCCGGCAATACCGGCGTGAATAGATACCGCGTTCAGACTCTCTTTGTAATCAAGGCCATCGACAGCGATAGTTGCTGGTTGGTAGTTGGCCAAAATTTCCAGGATTGCGGATGCTTTGTGGATGGCATTCTCCCCCATCCATGGCCGGGCAGAGTGTGCCTTCACACCATGGGTTCGAATGATTGCGCGCAAGGTTCCATTGCAGCCGCCCTCTACCAGTGCAGAGGTAGGTTCACACAGTATTGCAAATTGACCTTTCAGCAAATCAGGGTGATTGGTGGCAAGTCGACCGAGGCCGTTTTTTGAGCTCTCGACCTCTTCGTTGTCATAGAAGATCCAGCTGATGTCATAGCGGGTTGATTTGAGCTCGGATGCCAACTTAAGCATCACTGCTACCCCACCCTTCATGTCAACACTGCCGCGACCCATGATTACCTGCTCGCGCTCGAAGTGGTGCAGCTGGGCTGGAAGATTGTTTGCCACTGGCACAGTGTCGATGTGACCGGCAATCAGAACTCTTGGGAGACCCTGGTTTGTGCTAGCAACCAAAGCATTTCCGTCTCGAACAACGCTCAGGTGCGGAAGCTGCAGGGCTTGCTCGATAGCATCGGCCAATTTCTGCTCTGAGCCTGAGACCGATTCGATGTCGCAAAGGTCCATGGTCAGCTCAACCAGGCCCTTGCTCAAATCGACTGTGCTCATGCGGAAAAGGCTACCTGTATTCTGGTTCGAATGAGTGGCTTTCAATCCGGTAGTGCCTGGGGACACGGGCTCGCAACCATCGCCAGCGATGGCACCGTGTTGGACGTTTGGTACCCATCGCCTTCTCTCGGTGGTGCACCACAATCGGATCTCCAATGGTTTCCGCCCAAAGAGCTAGACCTGGTTGCCGGAGAAGACCAGTTGCGCGAGGTCAGGACAGAAGTTATTCGAGAGGAGATTGAGCTATCGCTTCCCGTCTCCTCAACTGCCGATGCTTATCTGAGATTGCATCTTCTGTCGCACCTGCTGGTAAAGCCGAACACCATCAATTTGGACGGCCTGATTCCTAATCTGCCGATTGCTGTTTTCACAAACCGCGGACCTGTGCTACCGGACGTCTACCAGCGAAAAGCGCTCGAGTTTAGAAAAGCTGGAGTATCGGCTGATTCGCTGGATAAGTTTCCAAGACTCATCGACTACGTAACCCCTTCCAAGGTTCGAATTGCAGATGCTAACAGGGTCAGACTGGGAGCTCACCTCGCCCCTGGCACAACCGTCATGCACGAGGGCTTCGTGAACTTCAACGCCGGCACGCTCGGAGCTTCCATGATTGAAGGACGCGTCTCGCAAGGAGTTGTGATTGGTGATGGCTCTGACATTGGCGGAGGAGCATCTATCATGGGCACGCTCTCCGGCGGCGGAAAGCACAAGGTAGCAATTGGTGAAAAAGCTCTGTTGGGCGCAAACTCTGGTGTTGGAATTTCAATTGGCGATGACTCAATTGTGGAAGCAGGTCTGTATTTGACTGCTGGCACCAAAGTGAAACTGATCGTGGACAGCAGATCTCAGATTGTGAAAGCGAGCGAGCTTAGTGGAATGCCTGGGCTGCTATTTAGAAGAAACAGTCAAACAGGAGCGGTCGAAGCTATTGCTCGCGAAGGCGTTGGCATTGAGCTCAATAGCGATCTGCACGCCTAAGAGCTGACCGAATCCCAACCCTTAGCTGGCAAGTTAGCCCCATCAAGTAGCACGCCTTGTCCCTGAGCCACCTCACCAATTACCCGAAAACCAGCTGGAACTAAACCGGCAGCAAAAGTTGCCAAAAAACCATGGTCTTCTCCGCCGAATAGAACCCAATCGAGCGGATCAATTGCTCGATTATCGCGAGAGCTTAGAGACTGAGCGGCCTGTTCCAAAACGGCAACATATCCGAGTAGGTCTGCTTTGTTGATCCGCAACTGAACACCTGATGACTTTGCCATTCGATGAGCATCCAGCGCCAAGGAGTCTGAGACATCCATCATCGCGTTAGCGCAAGCCTCGATTGCCTTGGCAATCGGTGGCGTCGGGCGCAGCTGAATCCCTACCAATTCTGGATAACTAGCAGCCAGGGTCTTATCTGAGTGCAGAAGCAGATCTAATCCAGCGGCAGCCTTGCCAAGGGTTCCCGCAATAGCGATCTGGTCACCTGGCTTTGCTCCCGAGCGCAGCACCGGATCCTTGCCCGCCAGATCGCCATGGGCTGTCACTGAGACAACAATCTGCTCAGCGAGTGACAAATCTCCTCCAACCACGGCAGCGGTTGGTGCTAATTGGTCAATTGCAGCCTGCAGGCCGCGCGCGAAATCTTCTAGCCAAGAAACCTTTGTTTCCTTTGTGATTAGCAAGGCCACCACCAAAGAGATTGGTGTTGCTCCCATTGCTGCAACGTCGGAGAGGTTGGTGGCTGCGGCCTTAAAGCCAATGTCAAACCCAGATGAAAGATCTAATCGAAAATCCCTGCCCTCCACCATCGAATCGGTCGTAACGACAAAGCGCGGATCGGTTAGAGACATGACCGCGGCATCGTCGCCCGAGCCCACAAGTGTTGAGGCGACGGGCTTGAAGTGGCTAATTGTCTGAGCCAGGGCAGCTCTCTCACCAAGCTCTAAGACTGTTTTGCCTTCATACTTCACAAGACAACGCTAGCCTTAACCAGATGCGTATTTTGCCCTTTCTTTCGATTCTGCTGCTAACAGGATGTTCTGCGACCGTGAACCTTGAGGCAGCTCAGGATGCCAACAATCCTGCGTGTGCAGAAGTAATGGTTAGGCTTCCTAGCGCTTTGGGCGAGCATGAGCAGCGCTTCACTAATGCTCAGGCGACATCCGCTTGGGGTGATCCCGCAGCAGTCTTACTGCGCTGCGGCTTACCGGAGGTCACCATTTCAGAGCTGCCCTGCGTTACAGCGGGGGATCTGGATTGGCTGGTGGATGACTCACAGGCGCCGAGCTACCGATTTGTTAGCTACGCAACTAACCCAGCAGTAGAAGTGATTGTTGATTCAAATGCTGCATCGGGGGTGACCACACTGGAATCTCTAGAAAATGCAGTTTCGGTCTTGGGTCAAGCTAAGCGCTGCACAACCATTACAAACTAGCGCCTGGCGGCAAATCCGGTTTGAATCAGAGTTTCAATTAGCTCTGGATATTCAATCCCACTGGCAGCAAATAAAGACGGATACATCGAGATTGGTGTGAAGCCGGGCATGGTATTGATTTCCGTAATCACAAACCCATTTTCGGTCAAAAAGAAATCCGTTCTAGCTAGACCCGAGCATCCAATTGCCTCAAATGCCTTAATTGCAGCCCTTTGCATCTCAGCAAGTTCAAAGTCAGAGAGTTCTGTTGGAACTAGTAGCTCAGCTGAGTTGTCAATGTATTTAGCCTCGTAGTCGTAGAACTCTCGAGTGGTCATCTTGATTTCACCTGCGAGTGAAACCTTGAGCTCTCCGCTGGGAAGTTGCAAAACAGAACACTCAACTTCTCGACCAACCACCTGCTTCTCTACCAGTATCTTGTCATCGAATTCAAAAGCCGACTCAATGGCAGCCTTCAGATCATCTGCTTGCTTTACCTTGGTAACTCCTACGGAAGATCCCGAGCGTGCAGGCTTAACAAAGCACGCAGGAGATAGCAGAAGCTCAGCCTTCACTAAAAAGTGATTGTGCTTTTTGTCCCACTCCGCTTTCTCAATTACAAATCCTTCGGCCACTGTTAGACCAGCCTGTTGGAAGATGCTCTTGGAGTAAGCCTTGTCCATCGCGAGGGCGGAGGCCAAAACGCCGTTTCCAACATATGGAATGCCGCATAACTGCAACAGTCCTTGGATGGTCCCGTCTTCGCCGTTGACTCCATGCAGTACTGGAAATGCGATGTCGATGGTGCCAAGAGACTCGCCACTTGCAAGTCTGAGCTCTCCCCCGCCTAGGGGCATTACTAATTCCGGCGATGCTTCACTAACTTTTGGATAATCAGCGAGCTTCCAACTTGGAGAGATGTTTTGCAAGACAAACCGACCCGTTGGGGTAATGCCGACCGGGATTACCTGGTACTCCTTTTTATCAATCGCCGAAAGAACGCCTAGAGCAGTGACGCACGAGACAGAATGTTCAGGTGATGCACCACCGTAGATAAGTGCCAGCTTCTTCACTACTCGACCTCAACATCGTCTGCCAAATTCAGCTGCTTACCAAAGTCAGCTGGCTTCATTCTGCCCTCAATTACTTCGCTGACTTGGCTGACAATCGGCATTTCTATTCCCAGTCGATCTGCAATTTCAAGAACCGGTTCAACAGAGCTCAAGCCCTCGGCAGTCTGCTTCAGCCTCTGCAAAATCTCACTTTTTTCAATCCCTTGACCGAGCATTTCGCCGGCCCGGAAATTCCTAGAAAGGGAAGACTCACTGGTGGCAATTAGGTCTCCCAATCCTGCGAGTCCGAACATGGTCCTTCTCCTGGCTCCGTGGGCGACAGCAAACTTGGTGATTTCGGAAAGACCCCTGGTCATAATGGATGCCTTGGTATTTTGACCATAGCCAATACCCGAAACAATTCCGATGGCTACGGCAATCAAATTCTTTAGAACACCGCCCAATTCGGTTCCAATTACATCGGTATTGGTAAAGACCGTGAAGTAGTCACTAGAGCAAATGCGAGCTACCTCGCTTGCCCGATTCGAATCTGAACAGGCCGCAACCGCTGCAGCGGGCTCGCCCCTAGCTATCTCGAGTGCAAGGTTGGGACCAGATAAAACTGCAATTTGGTCCAGCGGTACTCCGGTGGACTCAGCAATTACCTCGCTCATCCTTTTTCCGGTAACGGATTCCAGACCCTTCATCAGGCTAATCAAAATTGCAGTTGAAGGGATAAGTGAGCTCCACTGTTCAAGAGATGAGCGGAGCTGCTGCGAAGGAACTGCGATGTATATCTGCTCCGCCTGTTCAAGGGCAAGACCAATGTCCGATGTTGCGGTCAAGTTTTTCGGCAGGTTTATAGCTGGAAGATATTCATCATTGGTCGAGTGCTGATTTATCTCATCGGCTTGCTCGCTGCGCCTAGCCCAAATCAAGACATCATTGCCACCATCAGCAATGACTTTGGCGATGGTGGTTCCCCAACTTCCAGCGCCCAAGACGACTATTTTGCTCACTTCTTTTTCCTGAAGTTTCCTGTTTCGTCTTGCTCATGCTGGGTTGGATCCCAGAGCTTGGCAGGTGGGGTTTCTCCTCGCATTTCGCCAACCAAGGCGGCAACTTTGTTCATAACCATCTCGGTAGCTTGATTTACCTGCTCGGTAGTTGGGTTAGTGCCGATGCTCAGCTGAATCGGGTCTCCGATCTTCACCTTCACTAGGTGAAATGGATTCGGACGAAAACGAAGGTTGTAGTTTCCAAGAACTTTGTGGACACCCCAGTGAGCGGCTGGAACTATCGGGACACCTAGTTCAGCTGCCATGCGAATAGCCCCGGATTTCCCTCGCATCGGCCAAAGCTCTGGATCACGCGTGAGAGTTCCCTCTGGAAAAACAACTACCACCTGCCCGGCCTTGATGAATTCCTTGGCCGCTCGCAGCGGTTCTTCATTTGACTTACCGCCACGAAATACCGGTATCTGCCCAACCTTTGGAAGCAGAAAACCCAGGATGGGAACCTTGAAAAGCGAAGCTTTTGCTAGGTAATGCGGCACGCGCTTCATGTGCAAGTAAACCGAATAGGCGAATGCGAGTGGGTCCAGATAGCTCAGGTGATTTCCGACCAGAACATAACCGCCCTTTGGCAGCTTCTCCACTCCCTCGGTCTTGATGCGCATGGTGAGCCGAAGAAGTGGGGCCAAGATAACCGCTACGAGAACAAACAGAAGGTTGTTTTCCCGTTTGGGGATTTTGGGAACCGTTAGGTCTGACACGCTAGGCCTCAAACTCGAATTCTGCGCCGAGGTCTTCAAGTTTGTTTAGGAATTTCTCATATCCTCTGGAGATCAGCTGAACATTGCTTACCCGCGAGGTTCCTTTAGCCGCCAAAGCAGCAACGACGTGTGAGAAGCCGCCTCTGAGGTCTGGCACAACGATGTCTGCTCCAATTAGTTCCGTTGGTCCCGAAATGACGGCTGAGTGGTTGAAGTTTCGCTGACCAAATCGGCAAGGGTGTCCACCAAGACACTCTCGATAGATCTGAATGTTGGCACCCATCTTTCTAAGGGCCTCTGTGAAACCAAATCTTTGCTCGTAAACAGTTTCGTGAACAATCGATAGGCCATTAGCTTGGGTCAAAGCAACCACGAGTGGTTGCTGCCAGTCAGTCATAAAGCCTGGGTGCACGTCGGTTTCGATAACCACTGGCTGAAGCTCAGATCCAGGGTGATAAAAACGAATTCCATTTTCTTGGATATCGAACTGTCCCCCGACTTTTCTGAAGACATTCAAAAAGGTCATCATGTCAACCTGGTTGGCACCGCCGACGAATATGTCTCCGCCGGTTGCGAGTGCCGCAGCTGCCCAAGAGGCTGCCTCGTTACGATCCATGATGGAGCGGTGGGTGAAACCCTTGAGTTCCTTGACTCCTTCAATGCGGATTGTTCGGTCGGTGTCGACGGAAATGATGGCACCCATTTTTTGCAAGATTGAAATCAGGTCAATGATCTCCGGCTCAATGGCTGCACCAGTCAGTTCCGTCTTTCCTTCAGCAGTAGTTGCTGTGAGCAGCACCTGCTCGGTTGCACCAACCGAAGGGTATGGAAGCGAAATCTTGGTTCCCTTCAGCCCATTCGGTGCGCTAAGTCTGGTGCCGCCGGGAAGCTTTTCAATGACTGCTCCGAATTCTCTGAGCACATCGAAGTGGAAATCAACCGGTCTTGAACCAATTTCACAACCACCCAAACCTGGAATGAAGGCCTCGCCCAATCGGTGCAGTAGTGGTCCACAAAAAAGAATTGGAATTCTGGATGATCCAGCAAAGGCGTCAATGTCAACCATTCGCGCCTGTTCAACGTTCGATGGGTCTAGAACCATATCTCCAGTTGCTGCATCGTGCGTGATTGTCACGCCATGCAAATTGAGAAGGTTGGCAACAACCTCAACGTCAGAAATGTAAGGGACGTCTAAGAGCCTGGATGGAGTTTCACCAAGTAGCGATGCAACCATCGCCTTGGTCACCAGGTTCTTGGCACCCTTTAGATCTACCCGACCCTTTAGAGGTTTGCCGCCCTCGATGGTGATTTGGCTCAATCAAACTCCTTTGGCAGGGAGAGTGGTGGGTCTCCACGACTCTCGTCTGGCCTCGTACTCGGCTATCGCCGCTTCGTTTTGAAGAGTGATCCCGATGTCATCGAGGCCCTCCATCAGCCGCCACTTAGTGTATTCGTCAATCTCAAATGGGACTACGGTGTCGCTGAATCGAACCTCTTGGGCAGGCAAATCAACCTGTAATTCAAGCCCAGGATTTGCCTCCATAGCCTGCCATAGCAGCTCCGTGTCACTTTCGCTGATGACCCCTGCAATCAGACCCTGCTTACCAGCATTGCCAAGAAAGATGTCTGCGAATTTGGAGCTGAAAACAGCTTTGAATCCGTAGTCGCGAAGAGCCCAAACAGCGTGTTCACGAGATGAGCCCGTTCCAAAATCACTTCCCGCAACGAGCACCTGGGCATTTTTGTAAGGAGTTTGATTCAAAACAAAATCTTCGTCATTTCGCCAGTGTGCAAAAAGCCCGTCTTCAAAACCAGTCTTGGTGATGCGCTTGAGATAAACGGCAGGAATGATTTGGTCGGTGTCAACATTGCTTCTGCGAAGCGGAGCACCAACACCAGAAAAAACTGAAATTCTCTCCATTAGTTCTCCACATCCGCTGGCGAGGACAGTGTTCCTCGAATTGCTGTTGCTGCAGCTACGACTGGTGAGACGAGGTGGGTTCTAGCTCCCTTGCCCTGACGTCCTTCAAAGTTTCTGTTGGAGGTCGATGCAGCACGCTCTCCCGGGCCAAGCTGATCCGGGTTCATTCCCAAGCACATTGAACAACCAGCAAATCGCCACTCCGCACCAAATTCCTTGAAGACCTTGTCTAGACCTTCCTCTTCAGCCTGCAATCTAACTTTTTGTGAGCCTGGGACAACCATCATTCGAACACCGTCGGCCTTTTTCTTTCCCTTGATGATTGCAGCCGCTGCTCGAAGATCTTCGATACGCGCGTTGGTGCAGGAGCCTAAGAAGACAGTGTTAACGGCAATGTCTTTCATCTTGGTTCCAGGTTTTAGGTCCATGTATTCCAGTGCTCGCTCGGCTGCTGCTCGCTCAGCTGGATCTTCCATGTCTGCTGGATTAGGAACGCTCTCTAGTAGTGAGACGCCTTGTCCGGGGTTGGTGCCCCAAGTCACAAACGGGTCAAGAGTGTTAGCGTCAATGAAAACTTCCGCATCAAAAACTGCACCCTCATCTGTTTTGAGAGTCTTCCAGTACTGCATGGCACGATCCCACTCTTCGCCCTCTGGGGCGTGTGGGCGACCTTTGAGATACTCGAAGGTGATTTCATCTGGTGCAACCATTCCTGCTCGAGCGCCTGCCTCAATAGACATGTTGCAAATTGTCATGCGGCCCTCCATGGAAAGAGAGCGAATCGCACTGCCTCGGTATTCAAGAACATAACCCTGTCCACCACCGGTGGAAATCTTGGCAATCACGGCCAAGATGATGTCCTTCGCGGTTACGCCTGGTCGAAGCGTGCCCTCGACATTTATCGCCATGGTCTTGAATGGTTTTAGGGGAAGAGTCTGGGTCGCGAGAACGTGCTCAACTTCGCTGGTGCCAATTCCCATCGCCAGCGCACCAAAAGCACCGTGAGTCGAGGTGTGTGAATCGCCACAGACAATTGTTAGTCCCGGCATGGTCAGTCCCAGCTGCGGACCTACCACGTGAACGATTCCCTGGTTCTTGTCCCCCAGGGAGTGAATTCTTACTCCGAATTCTTTGGTGTTTGTCCGCAGGGCTTCGACCTGAGTCCTTGAAGTTGGCTCTGCGATAGGAAGATGGATATCGATTGTCGGAGTGTTGTGGTCCTCGGTTGCAATGGTCAGATCTTTTCGGCGAATGTCTCTGCCGGCTAAGCGCAAACCATCAAAAGCTTGCGGGCTAGTCACCTCGTGAATTAGGTGCAGGTCGATGTAAAGCAAATCGGGTGCACCGTTTTCCCCTTTGACCACGATGTGGTCGTTCCATAGCTTTTCAGCCAGGGTTAGGGGTTTGCTCATTTACTCACCTCAGAAGTGCGCGAAAGACAAGTTTAGAGCAACCGCTAGAGTGACAAGGTGGAACAAATTCGGGTCGAAGAACTCGCGAAAATACAGGCCAAAACGGTCCGAACTCTCGCAATCGGTCAGGCCCTGGGTGGTTTTGGGTTTGGCTCGACCCTTTCAGTTGGCGCCATCATGGCTACCGAACTTTCTGGTTCTGCCGCTTGGTCGGGTGCAGCTGCGACTCTAAGCACCCTTGGTTCCGCATTCGTTGCAATTCCGCTGGCCAAGATCGCAGCCAAACGCGGTCGCAAATATGCACTTGCAACCGGAGCAGGGCTTGCAGTCTTTGGTGCAATTGGAATGATTCTTGCCGCGACTCTTCGTTCATTCCCAATCGAGCTTGGGGCTCTTTTTCTGCTTGGCGCAGCAACCGCGGTTGGACTGCAGGCCAGGTTTGCAGCTGCCGACATTCCTACTAATCGCCCAAAGGCAAAAGACATTTCAATTGTGGTCTGGGCCACTACCTTGGGGGCGGTGGTTGGTCCGAACCTAATCGCACCAGGCGAAACGCTCGGTTTAGGTCTTGGTCTTCCTCATTTAGCCGGGCCTTTCGTGCTGACCATCATTGCGCAATCTCTTTCGACCGCTTTTTTCTGGTTTGGACTCAAACCCGATCCGCTCTTACTTGCTCAACAAATGAGTGGAGGAAACGGGAATATTCCGCAACGAAAGTTCAAGGAAGCCGCATCAATAATTCGCACCAAGCCGATTGCGGCATTCGCGGTGGTGAGCATTGCACTCAGCCACATGGTGATGGTTTCTGTCATGTCGATGACCCCCGCTCACCTAAGTGGTGAGGGGCACTCTTTGGCTGATGTGGGTTTCACAATTTCATTGCACGTTGCCGGAATGTATGCATTCTCACCTGTCTTTGGAATCATTAGTGACAAGTTTGGAGCTCGGCCAACTATTTTGACTGGTCAGCTCATACTTCTAATCTCTCTTGCAGTCTCAGGCTTTGGAGCAAACAACTTCACGCTGGTTGTGTTTGGGCTGTTTCTATTGGGTCTTGGTTGGTCGGCTGGCACGGTTGCCGGCAGCGCGCTGCTAAGCCAAGAACTATCAACCGAGGAAAAACCAGTGGTGCAAGGATTTAGTGACTCACTAATGAGTCTCTCCGGTGCTTTTGGTGGGGCGATTTCAGGAACCATCTTGACGCTTTATGGCTTTGGTGGACTCAACGCAGCTGCACTGCTACCGGTCATCATGATTGTCCTGGCTGCCGGCTATTCAAGACGCTGGCAATAAAAAAATCCCGCTTCCGAGATTTTGTCATCAGAAGCGAGATTTGTGACCCCAGGGGGATTTGAACCCCCGCTACTGCCGTGAGAGGGCAGCGTCCTAGGCCGCTAAACGATGGGGCCGAATTGCAACCTAGAAATCATGCCACAGATACCCCGCTTGAGCAATCTATCGGCTCAGGAGGCCAAGTGCGGCTGGTCGAAGACTGACGCTAAAGGGAGCGGGACCGATGATTTCACCATCACATGTCATTGGGAATCCATCATTTTCAATCCGGATGTTTTTAGCTTTGAAGATCTCAACCTCTTTGAACTTTACGTGCTCGCCTTGATAGACAGTCGGAAAGATGCGAAGCAACGTAGGCCTAGAAACCTCATGCAGGATGAAAACCTCCGCTTCACCATCATTCATCTGTGATGAGGGGGATATCTTCATGCCTCCACCAAAGTTTTTGACATTCGCTACCCCACAAAGCATTGCTTTGAACTCTCGCTCAACTCCATCAGCAATCAATCGATAGGAAATGGGCTTGAACTTAGGTAGCTCGAGCAGCATTGCCGCCACATAGGAATTGGGACCCTTCGGCCACTTCAAGCCATTTGCCCTTTCTGCACAAAGTGCATCAAACCCGGCAGAGATGGATCCAAAGGACCAAAAACTTCGATAGGAAGTCTCCACCCACATCACATCCACTCTTCTTGGGTTCTTCATGCCTTCAGCGATGTTGTAAACCGCACCGGCAGGATCATTCAAAGCAATCCCAAGTTCACGCACCTGATCATTGCCACTACCTGCTGGAACCAGACCAATTGGTAGTGATGTCTCCATCGCAATGTTTACTCCGAGTTGGCTTGTTCCATCACCACCGATCGCGACGATTCCAGAAAGCTCACTTGCTTTCGCGAGCGACAAGGAATGAGCTGCTTTGGCTGAGTTAGAGCTGAGATTGATGGTTGGGATTCCAACTTCGCGAAACGCGGCAAGGGCCTGGTCTCCAACCAGCTGACCACGACCGCGATTGGCGGCCGGGTTGATGATTACTCCTAGTGGCTTCATTGCCACCTCCTAATATCGACAAAGATAGACCTTGAATTGAGGTGTCGCTATGAAAATCACCAAATTTGAGCATGCCTTGTTGGTCCTCGAAGAAGGCGGCGCTCAGCTCGTCCTCGATCCAGGCGCATATTCGACTCTCCCGCCGCTGATAAATATGGAGGCGGTAGTTTTCACCCACATCCACGACGATCACACGTCCGCGTCTCACGTCGACGCAATCCGAAAACAGTTTCCCTCGGCCAAATTGTTTGGGCCTAAAGAGGTCGCTGAAAAACTTAGTGAGCACCCAGTCCAAGTTGTTTATCACGGGGACCACTATGAAACTGGCAATTTTTCAATTGATTTCTATGGTGATTTACATCAGGTAATTCACCGGTCAATTCCCCTAGTTCAAAACGTCGGGGTCATGGTCAATTCAAAACTCTATTACCCAGGTGATAGCTACACATTTCCAGAAGGGAAAGTTGATGTTCTAGCCTGCCCTTCGAGTGCGCCGTGGCTGAGAATTTCTGATGTCATTGACTTTCTAAATCTGGTTAGACCAAAACGATGTTTTCCGACCCACAATGTTCTGCTGTCTGACCAAGGAAATGCTCTTCAGAACTCCCGAATTCAACAGGTTGTCGAATCTCACTCCGGGGAGTTTAGATACCTACAAATCGGAGATAGCTGGGAAGTTTAGATTGCAACAATCACTGATGCGATTAGATTTGCAATCGTTGTCCCGCCCCACAACCGCTTCTCTTTTTCACTTCTTGTGATGTTGTTCAAAATCGCCGCAGGCACGTTGAAAACAACAATCCCCCAGTTCACCAGATGATTGAGATCTGGCTGAAGCAGCTGGGGCAGAACACCAAGCTGAGCTAAGTAGTGGCCAGCGATTGCTAAGCCAATCAAGAATGACAGCGCACTTGCCGCGCGGTAACGATTTGCTAATACC
>JACCDX010096098.1_pt1 | contig 33256 bp, 39 predicted proteins | sample 7449681 | NCBI WGS metagenome assembly JACCDX01 (sample SAMN15323450, study PRJNA562643) | freshwater metagenome | isolation source: river surface water | place: USA:Blue River Watershed | collected 2017-08-18
ATAGCTGGTGATTCCCACAGAATCTGCTGAATGGTATCGCGGCGCGTCATGTCGCCTAGGCGTAGGACCATGGTAGTACTCAAATATTGGGCGATTTCCTTGGAAACACAGGGATGCCGAATATTCGCCTTGACAGCGGGGCTCCACAGGAGTTCATAAAAGACATGATGTCCGTTTGCCTGCCAAGCACCCCGTAAATTCGAAATGTAGAGAAGTTTGGCAATCACGGAGGGACGGGACTGTCCTTTCCGCATGGTTTTCCAGAAGAACTCCGCCATTTCCTTGGAGAATTGGGTAGGCTGTTTCAACGACTGATGGAGTACGGATACTAGGAGACGATTGTGGGAAACGGGGGCATCTAACAGGATATTGAGAAATGCAAAGTACCACTTCGCATTGGACCGGCTACAGGTTCGCCAAATCTTGCGGAGTGCCCGTGCCGCATTAGGTGTCTTGCTAGTCGCCAGGAAGACAATCCATTGTTGGAGAGCCCTCTCCTGAAATAGCTGAGTCGATTTCTTGTAGGACATTGTGAGCTTCAGAAATTCATCTGGTTGCCGATGAATGGCCGTACTGAAGTTGTATGCCGCATGGGGAACCTTGGAAGGGTTGCGCACCAATAGGCGTTCAATTGGCTCGGTTGGTGCAAAGGCTAAACGAGTGCGTAGGGAGAAAGAGGTACGCCATGCTCGTACTTTGGCGCGTACATGATGGCACCAAAAGATTGTTTGTTGCCAATAATACCGTGTAATTTCCTGGGAAAACTTTCCAGTCCGTACTACACGAATGGTAGGTGTGTTGAGATCAGCGTAGACAGCGGCCGTTGCCATGGATACCTTCTTGTTTTGTGGGTTTGCCAACAGCGTACGAAGGGCCGGATTGTAAAGAGTCTTATAATTCGAATACACATACACCCATGCATATTGCGGAGCAATTCCTTGAAACCATTTGGAAAGAACAGCAGCTGTCTTGGGAAAGGATTCATTCAATGTGTAGGACATATATAGAGTCCACCCCTTTACCTTTCGATATCCCGACGCGATACGTTCCATACCCAGCAGCATTGCAGTATATTCGTCGCCCCATGCTTCCACTACGGTACGAATTGTGTTAACATGACGGCGAAAATAGTATTGTTTTTGTATAAGTAAATTTCGAAACGCCGGTAGATCCATGGGTATGGTGTGTGGAAATTGATACTCGAGATCATGATACACCAAACAACTTGGAAAACCATGAGACTTAAATGCCTCATACCCGCCGATGGAACGAATCAAATCCCAAGGAATACGACACAGGCAACCACAACGACAACGAGGTCCTGTAAGCCAACAGCGCACCCTGTAGGCGTCGATGGCGCGTCGAATGGCAAGAGCAGGAAGGGACATGGTAGGAAAGGATGGTAGGAAAGGACACCCTGTTTCCAATGGAATAACCAAAATTCAATTTTTTACCGCCGCACATCTTAGAATGTCGCGTCCGTCTGTCCTCATTCATCGTTATTACAATCGATTTCCCGAAAATCGTCCAAATGTATGGAATAACGCTGTGAATATATCTGATGATACAGAACATATCCTAATTCCCTACAGTGAGTTAAAAAAACTAGTTGCCGCATCGGATTATTTTGCCACCCTGTTTGATGATGGAATACCTCACGAGGATTTTATTTTAACGAGGGGGCAATTGGGAATTCGTTCTGAAGTATTTCGTTGGCTTCCATGGGTCTTCCAATATTACGGTATTAAAGTGGAGGATCCCATTGGTGGACCATATGATCTCCAACAAATACTAACGATCAAGGCTAAAAACTACATTCGGTTTTTAGTAGATCTTATGGGATTTGATGAAGGGGCAATTGCCCTTCTTTACAGTGCATCGATTCCACGGACACAGAAAACTCGTCGTTATCTCTCTCCGAAGCGCACAAATTCCAACAGTTCCAACAATTCCAACATGAATAATGCAAAATCCCGTAGAAAAAGAAATGCAAAACGGAATATTCGTGGTCTTCATCCGCTAGAGGCAAAATATTGGTAGAATTGTCATATTTAATGACTGACTGCGTCTACAATCCACTGGCGAATGGTGGCGACTGCGGTATCAATGGATTTTCCATGATCGGTAGAGACTTCGAGGACAGGCAGGTGGGCCGTTCGCATCCAATGGGTGTGTTGGTCGTGTAGGTGGTGCAGGTATTCCATGGGAATCTTCTCCTCGCCCGAGCGACCACGAAGCTGAATGCGTTCCTTGGCGGTCTCTGCCGATGTTGTCAGATGAATGATGCCTTTCACGGGTAGATTGGCAGCATAGTGATTGAACCACTTGAGATACAGGGACCATTCCAGGTCATCCATTTTTCCCTCACGATGTAGCATTTCTGCAAACACGTAGCGATCTGTTAGAACGGACCGCTCCGTGATAACCACCGGCCACTTGCCTGGTTCCGGCTTCCATTCCGCCAGAATCCGCTCTGTATCCAGCAGGCGTGTCAGGAGCGCACAGTTCTGAAAGGTATAGCACCAGCGTGCCGTATCACGATAAAAGAGTTCCAGAAGATTCTCACCCTCCGCGTTTTTCAGGGTCACCCAATCTGCAACGGGTTCCTGTACCACCGTAATCTCAGGGATTTGGGTCCGTAGTGCATCGAGCAGGGTGGACTTACCGGCGCCAATGTTGCCATCGAGACTCAGGATAATCGGAGTCGTGGAAGTTGCAGGAATGGAAAACATGATTGTCTCGTAGGGTCTGGGAAAATACAGGGTACCTAAAGAACGCAACGTCCACCTGTGCGTCAATTTTTGTGCCGTCAAACAGTGTCGTGAAGTATAGAAATGGACTTCCATGTTGTCTACATCAATTTAGACAGTCGTCCAGATCGCAGAGAACACATTGAGGGAGTCCTAGATTCCCTACAAATTCCTATGTATCGACGGCATCGTTTCCCGGCAATCGCACATGGATATGGTTGGATAGGGTGTACGCAGTCCCATTGTGCGGTTGTGGAAATGGCCCAACGTGAGGGATGGCCGTCGGTTCTCATCCTCGAGGACGACTTTACTCTGACAGTTTCGCCTGAGGAGTTTCATACGCGATTGTTGGAAATGAAGGAACCCTGCGATGTACTGTTACTTGCCTGTGCTGTCCTCGAATCTGATGAAGTTCCTGGTTCAACCAACGTACGTCGTACATTTTCCGCGCAAGCTCCTAGTGCCTACATCGTATATTCCCATTTCTATGGACGACTGTTGGAAAACTATCGGGCTGCCGTGGCAGGAGCACTTGGCGGAGGGGAACATTGGGTCTACATTAACGATCAATACTGGAAACGCCTACAAGCGGATCGCACCACTACATGGTTGTATTGTACTCCTCGGCTAGGTAAACAACAAGCCGGATACAGCGATTTATCCAAATCCTATGTAGATTACGATGTCTAGAAAAACAAGACGTAGACGAGGGGGGAGCAAACGCGTACGATTCATTCGTAATGTGCGACCCAATAAACCAATTCCAACACAAGTCTACGGAACATCTATACAAAATTGGAATGCAAATAATCAGGCGCTGCGAAACAGCCGCCGAAGTATACCAGAACAACCCCGTATTGCCATGCCTTCATTAGAACCCCGCAATGCCAAGGTATTGGCAAATCTCTGGGCGACCTACAATGTCCCGCAGAATATGATCGAAGCACTCGAAGAGACAAATCTCAATGAAAATGCCAAGAATCGTGTGTTAGAACGCCTTATGTATCTCGGAGAGAATCTGGTTTTCAACAGTTAGGCAACGGGTGGTCCCAGCGTACAAACAAACCACCTGAAAAATGCAGACCATTTTGCTGTATACAATGTTGTATTGGAGCTCCAGGAAACATAGAACTCATTGTCTTTTTCAGTTAACGCGTTGGATTCAATGGACCATTCCCATAATCCCGATTCAATTTGGGATTCGGATACTTTCCAAGGAAAGCGACAGGCATCCCAGATGGCAGCGGCTTCTTTTTGGGATGGTTTTGCATACATCGGTTGTGGTGGATCCATTTGAATGCCTCCCGCTTTCCACATGGCGTTCAAATCTTGTAGGAAATCCTCCACATAATTCTGGGGAACTCCATGTTCTTGCTCTTGTTCCAGCTCCAATTCCTGAAAAACATCCATCTTAGTAAGAAGGGTAGAAAATGCAGGCAGAGTTTCTTCTGTTGGTAGCCATTGTTATAGTTTTAATTGCCCTCTGGAAACAACCAAGTCCTAAACGTGATATTCAACAAATCATTGCTGAAAGGAAAGGACTTAAAATAGCGATTGCAACCATGATGCGGAAACCGGTCGATATTGCACTTTGGTTCGAACATCATCGTAATTTAGGAATTTGTCGGTTTTATGTGCGCGTTGAGGATACACCTGGGCTAATTCCTTTTTTGAAGATGCAGAAGGATATCTTTTATGAAGAGGGTGAATCCGAGAAGGAGAACAACTATACGAATCAGGTGAACCGACAGATGAAGTTTGTCAATGAAATGATGAAAAAAGCCAAAGAAGAAGGGATTGATTGGGTCTTTCACATTGATTCGGATGAATTGCTGGAAGGAGATCCCGAAAAAACCCTGGCAGCTCTGCCAGACAAAATCAAGATTGGGAAACTCAAGAATGTGGAAGCGGTTTACCAGGAAGAAGAGGCAACCTGCTTCTCTGCCAAAAAGTTCATTCGCTGCGACAAAGGTGGACCCTGTACGGCCTATGTGAACGGAAAAGCCGTTGGACGCACAGAAGAGGGCGTCCAATGTGGTGGAGCACACGATTTTGTCTATAACGGAAGCACTAGTGAAGAACATACAGCCCAAATCGCATTTGATGACCTACATGTCCTACATTATGATAGTTGTAGTATCGGCATATGGCTAGAGAAATTTAACCACATGTCGAAAAAAGCTAAACTTGATGATATCGTATTTGGATATTATCATAAAAGTATTGATGCTGCAAAAGAAGCTGTGAAAGTATATAAGAACCACAAAATGCGCGATGATATACAAGAGGATTTTGTATACAAACGATCCTAGGTTTGAAACCTCTTGAAGAGGGATTTAAAGGACCCGCCGAACAACCCAGGAAGTTTGCCTTGTGTTGTGAGGAAGTAGGCTCCTGCAACAATCAGAGCAAACAGAAGAACGCCCAACACAAAACTCCAAATGGGTAGTTCAAAACGTTGCTCCGTGGTGTTTGTTGCATTCTGTGTGGTTGCATTCTCCACAAATTCCTCCTTGACGGGTTTGCAACGAATCCACACATTAATGGCATATTTGATCTTGTCGGAATGCACTTCTTCGCCAGAATGCAGGGATTTTTCATTGACTTTCTCGTCAATCATATTGCGAAACCATACACATCGACCCGTTCGGGGATACACCTTTATATTGTAGTGTTTGAACATGGTGGATCCACCATCTTCCATTTCAAAATCATTCAGGTATACCAAAAATGTATGTTGCCGTTGATTATCTGAAATAGCATCATAGTAGTCATAATGGTATTTGTATTGTTCCCCTTTGGCATATCGAACTAACTGAAGTCCCTCACAATGGGATTCTGGAACACCAGCCATCTTACAGGCCCGTTTTCGAATCTCTTGGACGACCCAATCATCATCGGGCAGAAAGTAGGTTGAAGATGTACGCCCTCCATCTATCACATCTTTTCCATCATTGTCAACAACCGTCGATCGCTTGCAAAGCCCTTGGTATGTATCAATGAGATGTTGGCATTTCTCTGGACTCAAGAACCCCTCCATAACCTTACAGGGTTCCTCAAACGTTTCCATTTCTGCACCGGGTTTCGAAAAAATTGAATATAAATTTGTTCTGTTCGCACTTCATTGTTTCGGTTAAACAAAATGGATCAATCCCTTCTGTTTCTCCTTCTTGGCAAGGAGAGTCCATGGCTTCCCTGGATTCTCCTGGCATCCTTTCTTTTCACAAAACTCCCCACACTTCAATCCTTCGTTCATCGTTGGTGTTTTGCCTGGCGCGCTGAATATGAAGTCTCTGGAACATTCTACATTGACAAACGGCGCGCATGTCAATCTGGCTCCTTTTCTAATGAAATGCAGGCACTCCTGTACTACCTACATCAAAACAAATCATCCCTTCTCCTCTCCAATGCACGTGTTATTTCAACCGATGGACTCGCTCTCACTGTGCTGTGTGAATCCATTGCGTGTCCTGGGGATACCTATGGCGTGTATTTGACACCCCATATTTATGCACGATTTCATTATATGGAATCCACGAATAGTGGATGTGATTCAGGTTCCGACAAAGTCTTACTTATCAATGAAGTCAAGATGCAAGTCCGGTTAACGAGCTGGAAAGGACAAGATGTAATCCATCAGTTCGTACAGTCAATCGTTGCTGTTCTAGAGAAGGCAAAAACCATCTCGAATGAAAAACTGTATGTTGTCAAACCGAGTCTCACAATGGATGACTCGTCAGGACACGGTAGTAAGTACATTCCATTCAACACATCTAATACATTTGATTCCTTGTTCTTTGATGAGAAGGACCGACTCCTACAGCGCCTCAAGGCGTTTCAGGACAAGGAGGGACTCAGCAAACGCCTAGGACTCCCTTCCACACTTGGTCTCCTTCTGTACGGAGAACCAGGAACCGGAAAAACGAGTACCATCAAGGCCATTGCCAATCATATGCGTATGAGTCTCATTGTAGTACCCATGAATAAAATCAAAACACGACATGATTTGGAGGCCGTATTCTACGACAAAAATGTTTGCTGGATCGATTATTCGAAGCGAATCTATGTGTTGGAAGAAGTGGATTGCAATGGTTGGGAGAAGATCGTATGTCCTCGTTCCAAACCATCCGATGATTGGGATATGGGTCTCTTGGACGATTTATCCAAATCCTCAGATCCTTTGGAACGCCGAAAAGCCCTGTCGATGATTGATCGCAAAGCACGCCAAGAAGAGGACAAACTAACACTCGGTGCAATCCTGGAAGTCCTGGATGGGATTGTGGAAACACCTGGTCGTATTGTTATCATGACAACCAATCATCAATGTGAATTAGATCCCGCCCTGATTCGACCCGGTCGTATCGATATGCAAATTGAGTTTCGACGGCTATCCAGAGAACAAGTGGGGCTTATTCTCGAAAAGGCCTTCGAGCACCCCATTCCATCCTGTCTTCTGAAACAATTACCAGATCGAAAACTAACACAGGCCGAATTAGCCCAGATTCTGTGGAACAACAAGGATTATTCCGAATGTCTGAAATCGCTCATGGCTCTTTCCGACTAACATGGACCCATTGTAGAAATGGACGCATCCCAATATTTGCGACGGCTCGCCGAAAAATGCCCGAAAACACTGAGTCGCAACACATGCGTCGATGCCAGTCTATATACCCAGATGAAGGGCCTGGCTGCCACAACTACCTACATCTCCCCCGTCGCCACTCCTGCAAGTGCGGTTCCCGCCTGCTGCACTGCCAGTCCCGCCTATGGCCTAGGAACCAGTGGATCCGCCGAACCCGTCAAACCCGCGAGCGGTTGCCCTTCCCAGGGAATCTGCGAGTTTTTTACCAATCGTTATACTACCCCGACCATTGAGGAACCGGGTTGCACATATCCTACATACTCCACCACTTATCTTTCAGCATGTGTCATCCCTTGCACGCAAGGAACCACTTCCGAACAGACACGTGCCGTAAAAATCCGCGTGGATCGCGATCTTGGTTGCTGTTAGTCAGAGATTGGTAAATCTCTGACTTCAAAGCCAACCTTGGTTATCCGAGGCTAGCTGTTAGTCTTTGGCGATTGAGGCAACCGCCAACGCATCGGCTCTCGCATTTCCTACTGAATGAATGTCTCGACTCCCCGTGTGTGCCGAGACATGAAAGAGACGTATTTTTGTGCCACGGGATTTCCAAATATCCCACATCGGCCGCAGAATATCCTGATGCAGGACTTCGCCGCCTGTTGCCTTGCGCCAGCCCTTGGACGCCCAGAGTGCCCCCCATTCCGTAAAACACTTCATGGCGTACTCAGAGTCCGTGTGAATATCGGCGCCCCCTGGAGCCGCCATGGCCTGGGCGAAAGCCCATTCCAGAGCCCGCAGCTCCGCCCGCTGGTTGGTCTGGGGCTCCGAGGGACTTAAAGGACGGGACACAGACGCACCGTCGCCTTTCGTAGGATGGACTACGAGTCCCCCAAATCCCGCAGCAGCTCCACGGCGTCCATTTGCCTTGCAGGCACCATCACAATAAATGCGCACTCGTTCCTGTATGGAATCAGAACAAGGCGCTGAGGAAGATGTGGTAGCATGAAAGTAGTCTGCAATCGAAGGTCGACCACATAGGAAGACGGGTGATTCTTTAGGAGGTTGAAAGGCCCTTTGCATGCGCTGCAAAAGAGGGACAAGCAGAGGATCCTCAGCAGCTTCAGGTTCTACCGCTAACCATCGGGCAGCCACAAGTGCCAATGTCTTCTCTTCACTCCCTACACCCTCCGCGTATCGTTTTAATTTCGTTATGAAATCCATGTAAATCCTTTGTTCTCTTCTTTGACACTTCACTTTTTTTCCTTTTCCATTCCATATGTAGAATATATTGAATGGATTCACACACATTTTATGGCATTTTTCATGTATTTTTTGTAGCTCCTCTACTTCTTTGGGTAGGCGTGCAACGTGAGAAAGTTCCCGACTGGACCTACACTCTCCTCCTCGTATTAGGAACCGGCATTTTTGCATACCATGCATTCCGTGCTTGGGGAAAACTCTCCGCCGGAAAGTCGGCATGGGTGAATTGGATTCATCTTCTCCTAGTCGCCCCCCTCTTTCTCGTAATCGGATGGCAGGGTAAAGACACCCCGCGACGCTTCTTTGAAATCCTCATCATGATGGGTTTCGCTGCATTCGGTTACCATGGATATCATATGCTAGAATCTGACTAAAGGGGAGTCCAACAATATTGATACGGGAATATAGCGATTTCATCTTCAAATAGTTGATGGATAAACTGCCAGCTAATCTGATCCTCAATCCCACATTGGCGAATATGGTTGAGCCATGTTTCTCCTAGGAGTTGTCGACGCCCATTCATCTTCATGACACGAAACCCACAGCAAATCCTTTGCGGTTTATGAATATCTGCACCAGCCGTAATTTGGCTTTCAATATACCGTTTGTAGGAATCTTTTTCACAGGCATACTTTTCATACTTAATCGCAGTTTCATATTCATCCCATACCGTTTTGTAGGGCAGCGGATGATGTGTGGCAGCCACAATTTTATCCGAGGAGGCCAAGGTTTCCAACATGATGTGAACGTGCTCCAAGTTCGTGCATTTCATTTTGGAGTCCATCCAACAGAGAAAATCATATCCTTGCAGGGGCGGAAATCGCTCAGGACAACAACGAAGTTCCTTGGATGACATGGCATCGCGGACATTGTCATTGTGAATGGGAACATCTAGCCAAACCCGCTTCCAACCAGTTAGACCAAGACGCTCAAAGATTGATTGATTGTTTGTAAAATAATAGCAATCATAGTCGGTTGTTGGTAGTGGCGGAATAACCGCCGCCCAATTGGAATTCGAACCAAAAAAACCTGTATAGAATGCAAACTTCATTGCAGGTTGGTTATCTTCTTACAAAAACAAATAATTGTTTAGACCCCAGTGGCTTTATTTCATCTTCTGTAGCATATCATGGTATGCCGCAGGAACCGTACAACATGCGGGCGCATGGTAGAAATAGGCGGTCGAGGAGGCAAAGGGTTTCTCACAATTCTTACAGGGTTGCTTTGTATAGGCTGGAATCCAGTCTTTACAATGCGTACGTGCAAAATGCACCAGAATATTTGCCTTCGTTTTGGCGGACTGTTGGCATTCTGGAAACGGACAGGTAAACGAAACTCCTACATAGGGATTCGTATCCTCCTCCGCATCCTCTGGATGCATCGTTGCCATATGTTGCAAATAGGTACTCTTTTGGATAAATTTCTTGTCAGGACAATGCGAACAGACAAATTTATTGGCCGCACTGTGTTTTGACTGAACGTGATAATACATGGTATTTTGCTTCGCACAACGCTTCTCGCAATGCCGGCACTGAAACTCACCGGAATCTGCACGGAAATAATCGTTTGCAGTTGACATGGTTAGGAAAGCGAGTCAGAAAGAAAGAACTTGGATATGGGGGGTCGAACGTCTAACGGAGAATCACCAATGTTTCAATTTTTTCAACTTTTTTCAGATAACTAAACATTTATCCAATAACATCCACCTTCAATTGCCCTGGCATTCCTGGGTGTTTCTGATGGAAGTGGATCTCTCCAAAGAGGGGATGCCATGCGAGGCCCAATATCTTTGTCGGCGATCCATCGACGTCCTCGGATTCCAAACAGAACTTGCACGGCACCTCCTAGGTGAATTGCAATGATACCCTGTCGTTTCAGAGCGGCCACAATCGGCAAGGACAGCCCTCCACATCCCACCAATGCAACACGTGCCCTGGACTCCAACACCTCCCCTACGATTCGCTCCACTGCCAAACGCCATCCTCCCGCTAGAACATCTACCGGCCATGCCGCTATAGAAGTGGTATCCAGTGCCGGTGAACACCCTGTACGAATCGGAAGAATAACTGGATTATTCCACAGCGGCTCTGAAAATAGAGAATTGAGATGAGGGATCTGTAAGGATATGGATTCGGCAAAGGGACTTACAACAGCAACCCGTGTTCCAGCTGGAAGCAGGTGGGTCCAAGGAACTTCCCAGGGATTGAACCAATGCAATCCCTGGTGCACCTCGGCTTGCGGGGCATATGCATTGAAAGCTGTTTGTTCGTGCATCGGATTGTACCAGGCAACCACATGGTCCATTGCAGGAAGTACCGTGGTTGCCATATGAGTAGCCCATGCAGGCAAGGCAGATTCCGGCCATACACCGGCATTTCGCAACATGGCCTGCCGACTGCCTGATGGTGCCGCGTGTACGCGTGCATACATGGTCTCGGCCTCACAGGTCCCCAGTTTTCCAACAGCGAGTCCTCTGCCCTCTTGGAGTGCCATGGCAATTGCCGCGGAAAGCCAGTCCATTTTGCTACATTCTTACACACAGCGGTTTAGATAAAAATATGAATTTATACCTTGTTGTAGTGTATATATTATACATAGAAAATCATGTCTGATTCAAAACTGCTACATACCCTCCAAGATGGTACGGAAGTTCGCCTGCTGTCTGCGCGTTCTCTCATTGCCATCCCCGTATGGAAAAATAACCGCAACCTACATCACGACCATGTTGCAAAATTGGCTCGTGAAACCGCGAAAAACCCGAAGGTCCTCGATCACAATTACTTTGTAGGTGTGCTGGAGGAAGAAGATGCAGCTGGGAAGTCAGTGGAACAGCCGTATATTATTGACGGACAGCACCGATATCACGTGCTCCGCCAGTATTTCCAACACCCACTCGCGGACGACTTTGACGTGATGGTGTACCAGAAACGCTGTGCGACCGAGGCAGCCTTGATTGACACCTTCAATGCTATTAACAACATCCAGCCTCTCAAGTTGTGGGAAGACGAGGCCACAATTCTCAACAGTTATGTCGAAGCGCTCATGTACGAGTTTAACAAGAAGAAGGCGCAGTGGATTCGCCCAGGAAAACCCCATCGTCCCTATCTCTCCTCAGATGCACTCCGAGAAGGTCTGCGAACCGTCCTCCCCCATCTCGTGAAATCCCAGGAAGGCGCCGAGGAATTTGCGCGTCAAGCCCGTCTTTGGAATGATCGTCATGTAAAAGACGCGGATGTATTTGTGTTGGGAATTCGGGCACGCAAAGATGCCGACATGTTTGAGAAGGGTGCGAAGCTGGGATTTGTGTTAGCATACAACGATCGCCTGCGGTGGATAGAGGATATCGTGGGTCGAAAAAATTGAAACTTGTGGAGTATATTGAAACGTTTTTGTGTTCCTCCTGTTTATTCCGCATTCCCTACATTCCTCCTCATGCCTCCTTTCGTTTCGATGCCTATTGTGCCTGATGTGCCTTCTCTGGAACCGGTGCGGCTTGTGTTGGTTCCCGTGTGTTGTTTCTATTGTGGTCATGCAGTCGAAGAGGAGATTGCCGAGTGGCGGATCCATCATCTCTTTGGTTTGTTTCATTGTCCCACCCATGCTGGCGCAGCGGAGAGGGACTGTAAGGAGTTTATGCGTCAACGGGGGATTGTTCGGATTTGCGATGCACGTGAACATTCTGTTCTGGGTCCCTTCTTGGTTTCTCTTGGGTCCACCATTCCTGTCCTCCGCTCCTCTGGTGAAGTTGACACGAACTGGTTTATTCCGGTGTTGGATGAGGTTCCCATCCTTCGCCGTTCACGGACAACGGGTGCATGGGGTTTCAATCTAACCAACGGGTCCAGCGACAAGTTCGTTCCACTCTCGCAGTTCCGCGATACACGGGTTGTTCCTCACATGAAGGAGGAGGCGACCAATCTGTTGGATTCTGTAGAAAACCTACTTGCTGCGGGATTGTATGGGTAAAAAATGAGTGCATACGTTTTTCAACTTTCAACTTCCAATCAAAATGTCTTCCAAGTTCTGCCAAGAGTGTGTAAGTCCTTTCGAAGAGTGCATTTGCGCTCTTTCAGCAAATCAACCTCCTTACTGCGACGATTGTGGTGGAGTATGTGATGGTGTACATGGTAAAAGTACCGACATTTCACAATCCTCCTACAGTCTTACAAAATGCGCTGTCAACTACTGGGGTTCCTCTGGTCCTGGAACTTCTCGGAGTCTGAAGGTACGCAAGGACTCTACAGTTCTTTCTATAGCGGAGGATTTGCAGATTCAGAAACCCTACAAGCCCCACATTCGTTCTCCTGTCGAAATCGATGTGTCTCTTTCCGAGGAAGCAAGTCGAGTCGTGAATGCCTATCTGCATGCTTACACCATTCTTGAAGAAGCCAAGGCACAATTTAAGAAGGCCGAGGAGGAGTTTCGAAATTCAACGGGTGGCAAAGAGGTTCTAAAGCTCCTTCGTCCTGAAGAGGGTCCGATGCCCGTCGATGAAGTTGTTTCCAATGATGATATGTCGGCGGTTCTGGCACTTGTGAAACAAACCATTGGTCCTGACAATTCGGTAGTTTCCTGTAAGAAAGATGTAGCCGGCTATGATATTGGTATGATTACGATCCAGTTGGAGAAACCCATTCTTCTAAAAACCGTGGAAAACCTCAAACACGGTGAGTATTTCTGGAGCAGTTATGATTACACGTCAAAGTGTATTTACCCTTCTACAGACACCTCTAAGTCTGTGCGGTTTGCAAAGAAGGGTTACGAATATCCTCCGTATCGCATGGAAGATTATAAGGAGGTTTCAGAGGCAGAGAAGCAGATGCTGGCTAAGTATGTCTAAGGATTTCCAACATGAATGAATCAAAATGCCCCGTATTGCCATCCTAACATTTGCGGTTGGTGCCGATTACTGCAGGGCTATGGAGCCAGGCATGGCCTCCAAGCGTGCCTATGCGGCTCGGCATGGCTACACTTTTTTGGAGGGAGGAGCGGATGTGTGGGACCGGCGGCGACCCATTCCATGGTCCAAGATCCGCTTCATCCTGAAATATCTGGATGACTACGACTACGTTTTTTGGTCGGATGGGGACGTTCTCATAACGAACCCTGACCTACGCCTGGAAGATGTGGTGATCCCCCTGCTTCCTGACGGAAAAGATATGCTCTGGTGTCGTGATGCCTGTGGCAATCTCAACAACGGCAATGTCCTGTTTCGCGGCAAATCGGCGTGGGCCCGTGATTTCCTGGAACGTTGCTACGCACAGGAAGACCTGATGCACCACATTTGGTGGGACAATGCAGCCTTCTGTCGACTGTATGAGACCAATGCGGCCGACAGGGTGATGATTGAAACCTCCGAGGATCCTGCACGATTCAATGCCTACCTATTCGATCGCCAGAATTCCGCAGAATCGACCGAGGTACGTCTGTATCGCCATGGGGATTTCCTGATTCATCTGGCGGGTGTATATGACATGTGGAATATTCACAGATGCATGATCTATTTGCGGCGATGTGCGATGGCGGCAAAAAATCCCAGCACAGCTCTGCTAACCCATTGGCGTCTGCATCCACCTGTATCAAAGGAGCAGGCGGTTGCGGATGCCGAGGCAATTCCTATTTAGACATTTTCTTTCAGTGGAATGTACGTTCCTTGATATCCCTTAGTGATAGACATTGATTGATTTTTTACGCACATTGTAAGATGGGAACCGCATTTACCGACAAGTACTCCCTGCTTCATTTTGCGGTTGGCATTGTTGCATATTATTGGGACGTGTCTTTTGTTATGGTAATGGTCCTACATACTTTGTTTGAGTGGCTGGAGAATACCTCAGCGGGTATGTGGTTTATCAATACTTACATCAAGGCATGGCCCGGTGGCAAACCGTCCGCTGATTCATTTGTAAACAGTGTAGGAGATACGGTGTGGACTGCGGTAGGCTGGGGTGTTTCCCACGCTATTGCGTAGAACTGGGCTCGCGTAAAAAATCGTTGTCCGCGGTAGAAAGATGGCCCAGACCCGCAAGGCAACTCGCAAGCATCGTAAGGAGACTCCCGGTATGGCAGGTGGCGCTGTGAAGGCCATTGGTACTCGTGCCGAGGTAATGCATGGAACCGCCCACCACACTTCCGGTGGTCTGACCCGCAGCGCTCTGAAGTACAACAAGCACGGTCGTATTGTGAGCCGCAAGGCCTCCGAACAGGGCAAGAAGGCCCTGAAGCACCTGGTGAAGGCTGGCTACAAGGCCAAGAAGGGTCAGTTCAAGCTGTTTACCAAGAAGAGCAGCCGCCGTGCATAAAATATTGTAATTGGACTATAATTTATAGAATATTACAATAGAAACAATGGCAAAAGCACATCGCAAGACTCGTCGTGCCGTTCGCAAGGCTGGTAAAAGCCGCAAAATGCGGAAAACCCGGACCCGGCGTTTTGTGGGTGGTTCCCAGGAGATGCCGAAGTATGTCTCGCCCCTCGTAGTGAACCAGGTGCGCTACTAAATATCTAACACATCCTATAGAAATGCCTAAATCTCGTCGTGTTGTGCGAAAGTCTCGCAAAACCCGAGGACGTCGTGGAAGCCGCAGATTACGCGGTGGATTTTTCGGAAAGCTGTTTGAAGGTTTCCAGGTAGCAACTGCTGTATCCGATGATGCTGTTGGCGGAACAGGATCATCTGGAACAATGGGTGCAGTGTCAACAGTTGTACCTATGACCGCAAGTAGTATAGGAGATAGTGGTGCTGGAGGATCTGGAACAGCCGGAACCATGGTGGGTGTATCTACAGTACGCCCTGTCGTATCAGCCCAAATGGTAAATGAGTCGGCACAACCAACACAAGCTGTTGTATCTGCACCTCCTCCGCCAGTTGCAGGAGAGGGACCTCAATATACTCGTCGTGATGGTGGTGTTCCAGTTGCACCTCCGCCACCGACTACAATAATGGCACGTGCACCCCTACCTGCACCCATTGGACCCATAACAGCTACTGGAACTCAGGGAACTCTAAGTGCTCCACCACCGCCGGATACTGCCACTGCAGCAACTGCTCCCAAGGTAGTAGCACTGGGTCCTCTGAAAGCAACAGGATCCAGTGGAACCATTCAAGCACAGGCTCCTCCTGTAAGAATGCCTGTGCGATCCCAGGTACCAGCAGGTCAGCCAAATAAAATTAGTGCAGGAATGAAGGGAGGTAAACGCAGAAGTCGCAAGAGTGTACGTAAGAATCACAAAAATCGCAAGTCCGCCCGTAGACATTAAATTCTTGGTTGATTCAAAACCGGCACTGCCTAGCGCATAGCAATTTTGAAATAGTTCTATGGGTCTAACTTAGTAGTTCCATTCCCAAATGAATCCAATGGCTTGCCAGAGGAACCGATTTTTCCATGGGTTGGCGTGAATCCGCTGGTCGATGCCACATGAGCGTCCACGCCATTTCTTCTACATCTGACACAACAAGTCCCAACTGTTGGGAACTCGTTGCGGAAACAATGGAATCCCAGGAAGCCGCCGCCCATCCACCATGTCCGTTGCGTGACGGTAAAGCACTAAAACATCGCCATGCCATGTCGGCCAACTCCGGTGTCTTTAGAGGCGGACAGAACACAGCATCCGGAACAAACGCCGGACCATCTTCATGAATCCAAACACGTGTTTGAATTCCATGTACCATAGAATCCAAATACTGCCAGAAACTCGCCGGTGGTTCCACGTGATCCATAACCAACAAACAATTTGATACACCGACACCTCGCAAAATTGTCGCCAGAAAGGACCAATCCTTGGCTTGTGGATTACACCAAATCGAATTCCAGGTTCCCTCTACTTCGGCCAGAGTTGGTTTTGAACCACGAATGAGTATACGAGCAGTATAATGAATACCTTGGATATATTCCCATGGAATTTGGGAGGACCCCACAACCCACACAGTTTTTCCAACAAGTGATACACCAAATCCCTCCAATTCCATTCTTGCTTCCCTACAACGTTGCCAAATTTAAATCGAAACAAATTCCAAACATGAAGATACTTCATCTTGGAATTCTCTGGATTCTCCTAGTTCTCATAGACATTCCCTGGCTATGGTATCGCATGGACCATCATTCCCAGTTTTTTGCGAAGGTACAGGGTGGTCCTCTTTCCATTCGCTACGGTCCCGCAGCGCTCGTCTATCTTCTGTTTGGAATCGCACTGCTTGCCTATGCAGGTACTGCAACTTCCTGGGAATCCGCGGCAAAGCGAGGTGCGCTTGTGGGATTCGTCATGTACGGATTTTATGATGCAACCAATTGGGCCACTCTACGTGGATGGACGGCGGAAATGGCGGTCGTTGATACTCTCTGGGGTGCCGTAGCAGGTTCCCTGGCATCCATTGCCATCTTCCATATCCAGAAAAAGTTGAAGTAGACAGTTGACTTCCTACACGCATAACAATCAATATTCGTCGGAATGCAAACTCCTACACTTCCTACATCCTCCGATCCTGTTATTTCGGCGTTTTACGCCCAACTAACAGACAAAGAGCGAATTGCCCATGCAATCGCCGTAGAAAAACTGGGGACTAGCTACGATGTAGTACGAACCCATGGGTTTCTCAAATGGAAGAAGAACAACCCGTAGGTCCCTCTCCCATTGTTTTTTGTACGAGTGATTGCAACACTGTATTCGATTTCCGATCCGCATGTGTCTGTAAGTCTTCAATCCATGTCCGTAAATACTTGTTTCCGTCCATACAGATGGGGTACAGGAAGAAATGGACCAAAGGAATCCATTTCATATCCCCAATTTCACGAGGACACTGAATTGATCCCAAATACTCCGTGGAATGTAGCATGGCATACCGGAATACATAGGAAGAGGATCCGCGTATAATACGAAACGGCTGTTCGTAAATTGTGTAGGCAGTGGGCGGGATTCCCGTTTCCTCTAGCATTTCCCGTTGCGCCGTATGGACGTCCGAAACATCCGTCTCTTCACGATGGCCCTTTGGAAACCCCCACTTTTTTGTGCGCGCATCTTGTACTAATAAAACCTGAAAGTTGGGAGTAAAAAGAATCAATCCTGCACCTGTGTAAGACATATGAATGGGCGGGGGCCTACATAGACAAGGTATATTTCTGTTTTAGACCCTTGAACCTTAACGAGTATATGCGTTTTTAGACACATGGAAAAAACGCCGAAGGCAAGGATGTCAAGGGGAAAAAGGTGGGGTTGTGGCTGGCGGTTGCGGTTGGCGCCACCCTTTTTCCCCTTGAGGAGGATGTAGGAGATCCTGAGAGTGAGGAGGACTAAATCTCAGCGGGCATAAATGTGCCATTTTTGATATAACTCATCAGATTTTGTTTTGTAACAGGTGCCATTTCCATGCGTAAACTAGAATTACCCAAACTCATCTCAAGGATAGAACTGTCCTCGTTAAAGTGCAATAGAAAGGATAATTTTGGATGCATTTCGTCTTTTCCGCTAATACAATACCGATTGATACCATTTGGCGGTGTGCTTATAAACAATTTAGTGTGTCCGGTCCATTCATTCCAATATGATATGGATTCATTCACATGAATTTTAAGGAGGTTTGAACCATCCTCTTGAATGTCAAAGCGTATGTAAAAGTCCTTATCGCACATTTTATAATGGTATGGGTATGAAAAGGGAAGGATAAGGAAAGAATCGGTGGAGGACAAGCGGAAGGAATCGGTGGAGGACACACCAAACCATCCATGACCTCATGTACTTTCAATTTTTTATTGAATATTGATATTCCATCCAAAAGAATGTATGCAATCAGGGTTGATAAGGGTCCCAAGAGCCAACAGAACATTAGACGGGGCGGGTCGGTAAAAAAGTTGAGGTGGTGCGTCAGCGGGGTCTTTAAATCCCCCAGAGCTTTCAGAACAACACAAACAACGAAATGAGCCTTGAACTTCTACTCGGTCCCATGTTTGCGGGCAAGTCCTCTGCCCTTCTTTCCATTGTCCGGCGCCATCGGGCGCTCGGTTGGTCCGTTATGGTGATTACCCATTCCATGGATCGCCGGTATGGTGATGATCCCCAAATTGTGAATCACGACCAGCAGCGGATTCCCGCTACCGCTGTCAGTAGCCTAGTTCCACTGTTTCAAACTGAAGAGTATCAAGGAGCGCGCCTGGTAGTCGTGGAAGAGGCCCAGTTCTTTGTAGATCTCGTTCCTTTCGTCCAACGGGCCGTAGATCGCGATGGAAAGCATGTCGTTGTGGTAGGACTCGATGGGGATTCTGAACGCCAACCATTCGGTCATGTGCTTGATTTGGTTCCGCTTGCAGACCGCATTTCCAAACTCACCTCCTTTTGCCGTTTGTGTGCGGATGGAACTCCTGCGATCTTCACATATGCCTACAAGGAAGATGCGCGTGCCTCCGCAGCCGAAGGCAAGGCCTGTGTCGGTGCGGCCGATAAATATATGCCAATGTGCCGTAAGCACTACCTAGCAACCCGTCATGCTGGCTGTTCCCATCCCGTATTCGGCAAACCATGCTGAAAAATTGATAAACGTTCTCCTCCTTTTTTGATTGCACGTGAAATACCATGCTTCTCACAATGGATCCGATTCTCCTAGATGCTATCCAATTTGTGTCTCATGCATCTCCACAATCCCTCGACGCCCACGGGCGTTCCCCGCTCCACATTTGTTGCCAATATCCCTCCCCTGTCGCCGTCGAAATATTACTTGAGCTCCAACATTTCAATATTAATCAGATGGATTACCTAGGAAACACACCGCTTCTACATGTGATTCATGCTTCCAACAATCCTTGTATGCGTACCCTCACGGCACCCATTCTTTCTATGCTACTCAAACATGGCGCCGATCCCAACTTGCATGGACCCCTTACTCTTTCCCCGCTGATTTTGGCGGTTTTGCAGAAGGACGAAGAACTCGTCGAACTTCTTTTACGCCATGGGGCGAATCCGAATATTCGCTTGGAAGGAGACAAGAGTCTTTTCCCTGTTCGGAGTTCCGCGCTTTCCATTGCCCTACGACCCCCTCTGCAATCTACATTTACTGTGGAAGATCTTCAAATCATTGCACTTCTTCTGCAGCGTTCATCACCCTCCACTGTCTTTCATGCCATTCAAAAAGTACCACGGTATGTCAAAGAAATCGTTATGGAAATGATACAATTACTGCAACCTAAACCAGTCCCCATCCATATACATACAAAGTAAGAAAGGCATCCCCATGGAGTCAGTGAGAAACGAACAGTTTTTACAGGAGGATGCCTGTTCTTCCGACATTGTATCCTTGTATCGTGTAGAATCCTATGTATGGTCCGAGCGAACCAAGTATGCAGAGGCAGTGATTGCGGATATAAAAGGTCTCGGACGTTGTTTGTTTTTGGATAAGGAAATTCAGTCTTCCAGTTCCGATGAGGATATTTATCACGAGTGTCTCGTACATCCAGTTATGATGTCTGCCAAACAACGTGAGAAGGTGCTTGTCATTGGAGGTGGGGAAGGAGCTACTGTGCGTGAAGTATTGAAATGGGAGGATGTAGTCCATATGGATTGGGTAGATATTGATGGGGAGGTGGTGGAGGCATGTAGGAAATATTTGCCATGGTCGCAAGAGGCTGCCTACACCGATCCCCGCGTTCATTTCCATGCAGAGGACATTCGGGTCTTTTTCAACAAGAATACTACACAATACGATGTGATTATAATTGATTTACCGGACCCGGATCCCGAGGAAAATCCCTTGTCAGCCGAGTGTTTAATGAATCGGACATTTTGGCAATCCATTGGAACCCATTTGGTGGCAGGGGGCAGCTGGGTTTCACACGCGGGTCCTGTTCGCCGGCAGGGTCCGAGTGGTGCCAACTTTCTTCGCAGAGCAACCGCCATGGCGGATCTGTGGTCTACCAATGTATCCGAATATCATGCTGTAATTCCATCTTTTCAGGATGATTGGGGGTGGATGATGAGTTGCCGACCCGTATGGAATACACCTACATTTCCTACACGATTCCTAAATCACCAATCATTTCATTACATTTTCCAATGGCCTTATGGACCGCGTTAGGTTTGATTTGAAAAGGAAAATCCACGGGTAGAGAAAGGGCGCCCCATGTTTCTCGTACTCCCGGTGCAAACACTTCTATTGTATACTACTGTAGGCGTGTCTACATATTCCCTAGTTTCATGGCTGCTTTCCCTGCATCCTTTCGAGATGCTCCTATACACTTCGCTATTATCTGCGTTAACATCTGTTGGTTGCGTCTTATTTTTGTATACACTCTTACCGACTGAGGAATCACTGGACGGCATTGAGAATCGAATTGCAGCCCTGGAAAAGAATCCCGTGTATTGCATGGAGTGCGGTGGATCCTTTGGTATTTCCACAGATGCTGAATATGCATCCCAACATCGTGTTATAGTAGAAAAGGATGGAACCCTTATTATAACAACTACCTTTTCACCTGCGGAGAAAGAGGTTGATGCTGGCGATGCTGACGATGCAGACGAAGATGGATCAGTGGAGGAGATTCGTGAGAGTTTGTCAAAGGAGGAGCCGCTTCCATCACCGGTTGAGGAGACGACCGAATTTTCGGATCTTCTGGACGAGAAATGTCGGAAGAAAGAGTAGAAACAATGCCATGATCTCCCCTACTCCCTCTATGCATGCCGAAATTCGCAGAATCGCCTACACACGATTTGGACCCGAATATTGGGCCACAATTGAAGCTGTGTTGGAGTCTTATAGTCCCCAACATAGCCGCGTCATTTGTATTCCTGGCGAATGTCGCCAAGTCCAATCTCTGGCGGCATTTGTTCTTGTGTGCGCTCCATCTTCCTCCTCCCATTCCAACTACGGACTCGAGGGGATTTTACCGAATTCATTTTATGAAATTGCATTTGTAGCAACTGATGTGGGGCAAGAAGGTCGCGGGTATGCGCGCCAACTTCTTACAGAGGTTCTTCGTACATGTAAAGATCTTAGACAACACGTCTGGTTGCACGTCGATCTATCGAATCCACGTGCAGCCTCATTGTATCAATCACTCGGATTCCAAACGGCTCTTACAATTCCAGATCCGTTTGGTTCCATGGGACATTTAATGGTATGGTTATCGTCGGAACGGTGGAATCAGCATTCCTGCGAACGGCTTGCATTGCTCGATACGGGCCCATGTCAGACGGAACAGACCTTCTGCGGAAGCATTCTCGCGCCACCAGGCGCAACATGCTATTGACATGCGCTTCCAACGCTCCTGCGTACAGGCGTCCACAATGGACTTCACCTGGGCGGGTGTAGAGGCACGGAAATAATGCACGCCTTCCCTGGGTGGAACCAGGTAATGTGTCATATCCACCTCAGGAGTACAAATGGGAACAACACCCAACGCCATGTATTCAATTTCACGATTGCATTTGTTGCCGTAACCCGGTAGACAGAGACCGAACTTGGAATGTCGTAGTTTTTCCAGGTACTCCTCTTGTGTGTAGGGATAGGCACCCGTTGCATCCACGGGCATTGAAAAAACTTCTACAGCCTTCGACCAGTCATGGGCTGTCCGTTTCTTCTGCTGTACCCCATTTTCAATCTTTCCCAGGAACACCGAGGCAATCGACCGATCCTTCCAGGGAAGAATCCCCGCTTCCACAGCTGCCTCAAGCCGTCGTGGACTGCGCGGCCAAAAACTCCATACACTCTGACGCATCTCGTGGCCCTGTGGGCCTGGAGGTGGATTGTTTCCAAACAGGGCAAGCCTGTAAGATGTTGCCGGATTCCACCAACGTGCCGTATCCCAATCATACAATACCGTATCTCCTACAGATCCCCACCAAACATAGGGGGATTCCTCGGTCTTCTTGACAATACAATATTCCCGTTCCTCCCACAATTCCACCATCTCACGGAATGTATCTACCGCATGGGCTCCCATTCCTTCCAGAGCCTTTCCAGCGGGTAAATAGACCGTCGGTTTCTCAACACCCAGGCTACGCATAACATTCTTCAATGCATATTGCTGCCAGAGACGACCAAATGCCAACAAAGCTCTTTGACGCTGATATTCGACGGGCTCTTTGCGAATCAGCGAGGGGATGTAGGTACAATGGGCTGCGCCCGCTAGCAAATAAATCTCAGAACTCACATCGGTTTCCAACATCCACTCGAGCCATTTTGTTCCTGGTGGACTCATCCAGGCCCACTGAAGGGCAGAACGCCCCCCTACAATCCAATCCGCGGTTTGATATGCCTGTCTCCTCCGTTCCCATGACACATCTGCAGGAAGTATTGAAAAGCGTACGTGCTTCAATAAAATCGCATGACACGTGGAAATCTCCTCCCACCACCCCTCCGTCCACAGATCATCCAAACAAACCACTACATGTGTTTCCGCATTCCGTTCCTTCTTATTCACCGGCAAGAGCTGTCGAAGGCGGTCCACATCCTCCGAACACAGTTTATGGACCATCGGTTCAGGGCTAACCAGTCGATCCGCGTAATATTGGACGTCTTCCATGTATGGAATGGTCCCCACATGCTCTTCCTTCCATTTACAGCCACTTAGAAACTCGCCGACCGCTGCATCCGCGGGAACTAGGAATTCAAGAGGTCCTACCGCATCCCTGATTCGCAAAATCGTAGGAAGTACATGCAGCACCCATGCCCCCACCGACTTCCAATGGGCCGGCTCCGTATTACAAATTGCCAGAGTGGGTACATGTATGGCGGGTGTTAGACTACTGACTTCCGCGGCAGCCCAACCGTCCCGCCATATCGGATAATCACCCACAAAAATAGAACGGAAATTCGAAACAAGACCGTGTGGTGTTGCAAATGCATGGGCCCATTCATAGATTGCCGTAGGATCCGGTGGTGGCGTGTAGATCATTCCTTCATCCGGTTCCAGATGAATACCCTCCTTTTGTTTTAATGCCGTACAAATGAGGTGTATATCCTCTGATTCTCCTTGCATACGCTGGAAAAAGGACTCACTCGGCGCCGATTCTTTCCATGCTCGCACATCCTTTTTCCAGGTCTTCATGTGTTTTTCCACAGTAAACAACTGAATCGGAGTCGGATCCACATACAAGTAGGTGGGTTTATAGAGGATGTCGCGGGGATCATATGTACGAATATTCGAAGCATGGACGTGATGGGTTTTGATGGAATACGCCGGATTTACCACAAGACACTTTTTTCGCAACATTTCCACCGAAATCGCATTATCACATCCAGGTTTGCCGAAAGGAAATGCAAATCCATCATCTACCGGAAAATCCAGTGTAGAACGTGCCAGAATCCAACTGTCCTGCGAATCATTCCGAGGTCCAAACAAGGTCGGTTCCTCGCCATCTTTCTCCTCCCACCGGAGCAGGGCCAGAAACAGTCGCCGTTCCGCCAGAGGAATCGTCCACAGCGCTGCCAGTGATTCATCAAACCAAATATCTGAATTGGAAAACATGGCAAAGGCTGTTTCAGGACATTCCCGTTGAATAGCACGCAGTGCTTCGGCATATGTCAAGCGCCCATCGATTGTTCGTACATGCACCTTGTGTGTTAGAAACCGAGGGGGAACCTCGGTCCCCTCCTCGTTCAACAGGAGAATCTGATCGATGTAGGGGTTTGCAAGATTCTTCTCAAGACATGTGTTAATTTCGCGGGCCCGTCTGGACTGCGAAGGTACATAATATTGCTGCACTAACCAACATTCCGGAATCATGACATCCGTTGCATCAGCAGGTATATTCAGAATGGAACCTTGACATGTGCCAGTCCATGCTGCCAATTGGGCTTTCACACCAAACTCCGCAACATCCAGATTCCCCACAAGTGTGCGAAAGCGCAGGATATGGGCGATCGAGATCAGGACTTTTTCTACCGGATCCCCCGTCTGTATGGGTTCGCCTAGGAATGGATACATGGAAAAGAGTTCCTCTACAATCAGAAAAGCAGACACATCAATCCCTGCCTTCTCGTAGGCAGCCGCAGCCGTTTCCGACATCCATACCATTGTGTTGGTCCATGCCCGCAAAATTGGAATCCATTCCTCCGAAAACTCCAAGATCACGAGATGCTGCGGAATTGCCACGGCAATTGCAGCAGGCTCCGAAAGAATGGTAGTCCACCGATTCCAGCGTGTACTCGCCTGAAAGGTTGGACGAATCCACACAAGTGTCCTATGCGACTGGGACACTTGTGCGTCAGAATGCAAAATACGGATGGGTTGCCCCGTTTCTGGATGATGGGCTAACATGTCCTTATAGAACTAAGGACGAACAAATCCTTAAATCTAAAATAGATATGTTTGGAACGCATTGGAAGTCAATGTAATAGAACTATAATACTGGGTTGTTCCAACAAGCGTGTTTGTGCGTAGTACTGAACCATCCATTTCTGTACGCCCATCTCCTGTTCCACGGGCCTGATTGGAAGCAGCAGGTACGTTAAACACATAGACTGTGTTAATGGCGGTCGTTGTGTTCTGAAAGTTGGGGAGGATCTGTAGGTATGCATTGGGATCTGGAACTCCTACACTTGTTGGTCCAATTGTTAGGGTGGTTGTAAGTCCATCCACGGCATTCGAGGGTCCAAACGTAGCGTTGCTGCCACCTAAAGCCAAGTTCGATCCTGGAGCAGTTCCAAACATTCCAATCGGCCTACCTGAAAAACTATTCGTAGATCCCACAATTACATCGGCTATTCCCTGAATTTCCATGAGGGATACGAACTTGCCTGGAGCCGGCGATAGACGTACTTCCTGGAACTTGGGAACCAGTACTTGGAGTGTGAGTTCCTGGGCTTCGCTCTGTTTTCCTGCAAAATAGGCACGCACCGTGGTTGTCACGGGGTTATTACAGGATCCGCCGTAATACGGAAGGTTGAAGTTCAGGGTACTTACACCCATCCCATACGGTCCGTAGCGGGCCTGGATCTGATTGCTTGCGACTACATCTACCATAATTTCCGGTGAATACGGAGGCGCCCCCATCACACCAAATGGAAAATGACTGTAGTTGGACCACTGGATCTGCATCGGTGAACCACGCCAAAAGAAATTGGATTGCACGGACACACCCGATAACACATTGTATGTCTGGGTTCCTCGTAATGACAATGCATTCAGACGTAATCGTGGATATACATTCAACAAGTTTGTATAGACTATACTATTTTGAATGGTATATTCATACATTGCCATGTAGTCCGCGCTACTAATGGATGGGTACACGCTTCCCCACACGGTGGTTGGCAGACCCCAACGATACACATCCAAACACAATTGTCCGCTATTATTGGAATATCCGGCTCCAATGGTACTCACATCAACTGTTATGATACCGCGGCGATAGTTGAGTGCGCTTAGATTGGAGGTGTGCGTCACCCTGTAATTGGAGGAACCGCTCACCAGAGGCCCTGCCACTTGAATGGCAAAGTTGGTAAATGCACCGAGATCCATGGTTGCCTCGAAATTTGTGCTCGTCAGAGTTATGTTTTGGACCGTGTAGAGTGTTGAAAACCCAATGGTAGAAACAGACGCAGTAAGACCGGCTACAAATGTATTGTAGCTCGTGTTGGTACTCTGGACGATGGAACTGAGTGCCGTATTCGCCGCTGCACTCGTTGTTGCCAATACAGCATTATTGGTAGAGTTCAGAGCAGTTTGGAATATGTTTCCAAATCCAATTATGGAGCTGGTAAATTGTGTATTTTGTGTGGAAAGTTGGGTAATGGATGAAATGGCAAAGGAGGAAAAAAGGGAGGGGAAGAGGGACGTGTAGGTACTCTGTGTCTGATTCAAGACCGCAATTGTCGAGTTTCCAGCAGCTACCAGTGTACTGATCTGTCCCTGGTTCACAACAAATGTGGACCCAAAGAGTGTGGACTGTGTTCGAATTGTACTGAGTCCTTGACTGTTAAATGTACTGATTGCCTGACTTCCCTGTGTCGAAAAGGCATTCAGAGACTGTCCTGCAGGTGTTGAGAGATACGCCAAAATGCTGGAATTCAGCTGAGATTGGGACGACAGGACAATCGCGTTAGTCAAGGCCGTATTGGTACTTGCATATTCCGTGTTTTTTCCAAAAATTGTGGAATCTAAAGATGAATTCAAAATAAACCAACTTGTGCTGTAAAGAGTCGATATCATGGTTGAAACAAATTGCGTTGTTATGGGAATCATTGTACTAATCGTGGATGTGTAGGCAGATGATACGAACGCCGTAAAAAAACCATTGGCAGTCGATGTATTTTGCAGAGTTGTTGAAAAGGAGAGCCCCGCCTTGTATGCATCCGTCGAATTAATTGTACTTGTTATCAGTGTGTTCGTGTATACTTCGAGTTGCAAAAATGTATCATAAATTCCGGATAAAATAGAACTCGTTGTCAATACATTGAATTGATAGGTGAGTGTGCTGAGATTGTTGCTGGTAGCTGTAATCTGACCTTGTAGTGAACTGTTGGAGAAAAAGGAGGTCGATGAAATGGTACTGATTGCCAAGGTATTCAATATGGTTGACTGGTAGACGGTGGAAATTTGTTGCAGAAGTGTACTTGTGTACCCCGAAAATTTCACATCAAAGGAGGAAAAGAAAGGGTACACACTGGAAGAAATTTGGGATGTTATGAGGGAAGAGATACCAGTACTCAAACCTTCCAATGCCCCTACACGTGATTCAATTCCGTAGATGGTACTGATCGCCCATGTCTGTGTAGAAAAAGTAGATGCCTCAAATCCAATTAAGTCAAAATATAGAGTGGAAATATTGTTAGAAATCGAAGTATCAAAACTTGCCGATGTACTCAACAGTGCCTGATTGATTTGTGTGCTAAATACGGACAAGGAGCTCTGGGTTGCTATGACAGTCGAAAGGGAGGATATTTGGTCGGCTGTGAATTGTTTCGAACATGCAACAGCGGTACTAAATGAACTGTCAATTTGTTCCAGAAGTGCAACTGTTGTACTTGTATTTGTAATAGCAATTGCAGTGGAAAGAGATGATAATCCGGCAACCGCCAGTGTCTGCACTGCGTCAATGGCATTTGTAAATGTCGAAATGCTACTAATTGCCTGGATTGTACTGTAGACAATATCCAAACTGCTGGTATACACGGAATTCACTTGAATTGTTAAATTATTACTAAGTCCCTGAAATTCCGATATAATTCCATTCGAGAATATATTGTACTGATTTGATAATATACCGAAACTAGTTGCCAAGGAAGTAGCAGATGACACCTGCAATCCATTGACAGTACTGATGGTTGCAGTTGAGAGAGTTGTAAAACTCGAAGCGAGTGTTTGTAGTGCTGTACTTTGCGACTGGTATTGTTGATTTGCAATGCTACTAATTTCCTGAATTGTCGAAAATGATACAGCGGGCCCCCAATAACTCTGTCCGACACCATTTGCATACAGAATGTATTGCGACGAAACGGGACCACCCACTAATGTTTGTGGGAATGTATCCAATGAGTAGGTAGCAAATGCTCCTGACATGTTCCTACTAAGAAATAGTAATTCGGGTATGTAGTATACCGTATCAAATGTGCGTAGCGGAATCCCATGTATTTTCACCGAAGTAGATAGGAATGTCGAAGTCCGGCGGATTATTACAACTGGTTTCGACCGGTCGTCAAGATATCTATTTGACCGGAAATCCACAAACGACCTTTTTTAAGCAGGTATATCGCAGGTACACCAACTTCAGTATTGAAACACAGCGAATTGCATTTGAAACTGCTGTAGATTTTGGCAAACTTGCATCCTTACAGTTGCCCCACAGTGGTGATTTATTAAGTCAGTTGATGTTGGAGATTCGCCTCCCGAGATTGAATGCAACAGGAGCAGTACAAAATACGGGGTGTTCGGGAGTACAAACCGTACAACCTATTGATTTCGCCGATACAGACCCAACCTTTTCCTGGGCGAATGGTGTTGGAAATGCAATGATTGACTACATAAGCTTCCAAATCGGCCAACAAGAAATCGATCGTCAATCCGGTGAATGGTTGCATATTTGGGCCCAACTCACAACTCCCTATGCAAAATATGCCGGATTCAACAATATGACCGGATTTCAGGAGGTATTTTCCCAACAGACCCAATCAGGTCCTCTTCATCTATTTATTCCCCTTCGCTTCTGGTTTTGTAACAACATTGGTCTTGCACTTCCCCTTGTTGCCCTACAGTCAGCACCTCTCCGTATCTACATTAAATTCAAAAATGGATATGATATGGTGTATGCCAACAATCTGGTTGATAATCCTTGTCAGGATGTTGTTTCAAAACCCTACATACAGGATATAACTCTGTGGGGTGATTTTGTGTATCTGGATGTGGAGGAACGCCGACGATTTGCCACATCTCGCCACGAGTACCTCATCGAACAAGTTCAATATATCAAGCGCTACAGTGTTGCGGCGGGCGTCCAGAATGTCTCAATTCCCCTGAATTTCAATCATCCTCTCAAGGAGATTATTTGGGTGGTCCAACAGGATCGTATGTTAACCGCGCATGAATGGTTTAACTATGGAAGTCGTACCAACAATGAAGAGGGAATCCCCAACCTCGACTTGATTGACTCCGCGGTCCTACAGTTTGATGGATTCGATCGCTTCGAACGACAGAGTGCCCGCTACTTCCGTCTCTTCCAGCCTTGGCAGCGACATACCGCCATTCCCAATTCTTTTATCTATGTATATTCCTTCAGTTTGGCCCCGGAGGCCGCGCAACCACAAGGAACCTGTAATGCGAGCCGGCTGAACTCAATTGTCCTGCAGGCCACCATGAATTCATCCGTGGAATCACGTCCTGTTGGATTTACCGTGTATGCAACAAACTATAATATATTGCGCATTGTTTCGGGATTAGGTGGTGTGTTATTTACGGTGTAAGTCTCCGTCATGCTGCGGGTTGGTCTCCCACATGATTGTACCTGTCCTTCGTAGGAGGATGTCTACCAAGGACACAACAACGAATCTTGCCGAGAAGGATTCCCCTTCCCCGCAAGATATATTTTCAACACCAACACCACATCATATTAGTGATACCGATGTATGGGGGGCACCCGATCGCAACTATTATATGTTTGTTGTGTTAACATTCCTATTGGGATTCTTCGGATTGGACCATTTTTATTTGCGTTCCAATGAGACCGCCTTGAAAAAGTTTCTCATGAATATGGGCGGCCTGGGATTCTGGTATATATGGGACATCTTACAGGTTCTAACCGATGGAAAACGCATTCGTAAAGAGGGTCTGAATTCTCCCTTTGATTGGATTCGTGGAATTGGGCGTGGAACCTTTGTGCCATTGCCTGTCGATGGTCCAAAAACAGGTGGTAAGAAGACAGAGTTTGCAGCCCCGAAATCCTACATAATCTACACGATTTTGGCGGTCTGTGTTGGATTTCTGGGAATAGATAAGTTTTACCTGGGGGAAACCTGGAAAGGAGTTGCGAAACTCTTTTCCACTCTCAATATCTTTTTGTTTCTTTTTGGTTTGTTCTGGGTCGCATGGGATGCCTTTCATGCCATATTCATGACAAAATCCATCATGGAAAAGGGAATTACTACTCCCATGCCATTTAACTTTCTGTTTAAAAAACCGATTGATGCCGCAGCGCTTTTCAAAGTCCAACCAGTTGTGGAAAAACCAGAGGAGGATTCTGGCATCCTGTCCTCCCTTCCCAATTTAGCATCTCCTGCACGGGCACTCTATCGTGAACTGGTGGTTCCTGTCTTGCAACCAACGGTGGGAACTGCAGTGTCTTCTGCGGGCAAACTGGCATCGGCTGGTACAGCCGCGGCGGCCCTTGGTACATCCCTGCTTGCCAAAGGTCCCACCATGGCCCAACAAGTCGCCCAACAGGTACAAGCGGATACACTCCAAACCGTCCAACAGTTAGCGGCCGCCAAGGCCGCTCAGATAACGCAGACAGGCGGTGGCAGCGCTGGCGCTAGCGCAAGCACAAGCAGCGAAGGCCCTGGTCCCATCCTGGCCGGCGCCATAACCGCCCTGCTTCTCGCAGGTGGTATCAAAGGAATCTCGGATTTCCTACATCAACGTCTGAACTAGCCTGCGCGCGTTCCTCCCTCCCAAGGAAAAACCAGCATTTCCTACAAAATGCTCCTGGATCTCACAACACAAGAGCAATTTGAAACCATGTGGAATCTGAAACCAGGGCAACCTCTTCTGCCGGGAATGCGGGTGGACGGCGCATGGATCCAGTATCACACTGCAAAATGGTGCGGTGCCTGCAAACGCCTCAACCTGCCTGCCATCATTGTGGATGCCGAAGAACGCGGCCTCACCATCTTCAAAATCGATGTGGATGAGAACGACTATACCTCGGGATACTGTGGGGTTCGTTCGATGCCAACATTCCAGTTCTGCGTACCGAAAAAAATCGTTTCGACACTACAAAGTAGTGATACGGAAACGGTTTTAAACTGGATTCATACTTACGGTTCTGGTTAATGACGATGGGATGTTGGGATGAGTGGTGGTTAGATGCCGTGCTCGTTGCAGAGGTCATCGAAGGACAGCTGTGTGTGGTCCAGGTAGACGCCCATGATGCGTAGGATGGTCTTGCGGGTGTCGCGGTTCAGCCTGGCGGGTGTCACCGAGATGGTTGGGTAGAAGGGGATCTGGAACTCAATCTCAGTGAATGGCTTCTGATCGATCCGCAGCAGACGGAAGATGTCTCCCACATACTCCAGGATGGTCTCCTTGGTTCCTACAAACTCATCGATCTTGGTTGGCTTGGTGGTGTCGGTCATGTTGAACTTGTAGCGAGCCAAGAATGCGCCGTCCTCTGCATGAATGGTGAGACGGTCATACTCACCTGGGGCCTCTGGGTGGTAGAAGAAGATTGACATGTACTCCTTGGAAGGAGTCCACTCCTCCTCGTCGTCCTCGTTGTCCTCAGACTCCTCAGAGCCCATGGAAACACCAGAGTCATCTGAGTCATCGGATGCCTCGGACACCAGGGAAACAGAGTCGTCGTCCTCCTCCTCGGACTCCGAGGGAACATACTCCTCGTCCTCCTCATCTGAGGAATACGAAGGTGTCAGATCATCCACAAGAGAGTTGATGATCTTACACAGGCCAGTGTAATGCAGAGTATCCTTGCCCTGGGAACGCAGGATCTTGTTGACCTCCTTCAGAATCTCGCGGTTGCTGAGACCCTCATTCATCATCTGGGAGATCTTGGACTTCAGGGAGGCAGACATGGTAAGGAAAGGTTGGAAAGACTAGGAAAGACTAGGAAAGACTAGAAAGAATCAGAGAGCACACATACCCACCCTGGGGCCTAAAGACCGTTCAATTTTTTCCACACCTCCCAAAATAAGATGTCAATCGTCATTGTCGGTGCAGGCATTGCTGGACTCTCCGTTGCTGAAGGCCTACTTGACCGTGGATATTCAGTGATTCTGTTGGAACGATACCCGAACGTAGGAGGACGCATTGTAACCCATCGCGAGCCTCAATACGAAATTGGGGCCGGCCGCATTCATGCTTCCCACACACGCACCCATGCACTCATAAAACGCTTTAAACTCCATACATACTCCATTTCCGACAAGGTCGTCTATCGTCCTTTGGCAACGCTTCGCGACGAACCCCATGGACTTGACTGGATCTTACCGGCCATCCTAAAAATGCTGAAAGGACAGTCCTCGCACACCCTGGCTTCCCACACTCTATCCTCCCTCCTCTCACCCGAATGGCGGGCCTTGTTGAGCCGGTTTCCTTATTGGGCCGAAGTTGGCATGTTGCGTGCCGATCTGGCCGTGGAATCCTTCGAGGCAGAAATGGGAACCTACGGAGGATATGTAGGAATCCAAGAAGGAATCGATGCTCTTACTAGCCACCTTGCTGAAGTTGTAAAACGCAAAGGTGGTGATCTGCGTGTCCGACATCGTGTCTCCGATATTCGAAAACACGGCGATGGATTTGTCATTGTGGGGGATTCCGGAAAAAAGGCCGAAGCCAAACCTTTTCGCATCGAGGCGAACCAAGTTGTTATTGCAACCTGCCGGTGCTCTCTTGGGAAGTTCTCGGTTCTCAAAGGCCTGCCTCTTCTCAAACAATTGCAAACCTCGGCACTCACACGGATCTACGCCCAATATCCTGTTGGTCGTGGCGGTCCTTGGTGGTCTGGATTAGAAAAGACCGTCTCTGATTCGCCCCTGCGTTTTGTCATCCCCATCGATCCCAAGACTGGCCTTATTATGATTTCATACACCGATGGACCGGATACAGACACCTGGAAAGACCTGGAAGGGCCAAAGTTAACCAAAGCCATTCAAAAGGAAGCCAAACGCCTGTTTCCGGAACGCGACATACCAGATCCCACTTTCCTGGAAAAACACGAATGGCCTTCTGGGTGCACCTATTGGGTTCCAGGAGACTATGATGTGGAGAAAGCAATCCAGAAAGCCATGCATCCTATGAAACATCTGTGGGTAGTAGGGGAATCCGTTGCCAGACACCAGGCTTGGATCGAATCCGCCCTGCAATCCGTCGAAGACTTTTTTGCAATGGCTAATATTTCAGAATAACAATACCGGAACCACCGGCGCCGCCTGCACCTGCATTACCAGCTCCTGCACTTCCTGCACCACCTCCATTGCCGCGATTGGCAGTTCCTGGTGCACCTGTTATCAAT
>JACCDX011709238.1_pt1 | contig 33242 bp, 32 predicted proteins | sample 7449681 | NCBI WGS metagenome assembly JACCDX01 (sample SAMN15323450, study PRJNA562643) | freshwater metagenome | isolation source: river surface water | place: USA:Blue River Watershed | collected 2017-08-18
AAATGAGTTTTGGTTACGAGAATTGTTGTCATACGATATTATGGATTGTAGTTTAAGTTATAAAGAAATATTAGAAATTGCAAAAAAATTTAATCTTAAACAATCAATAAGTTTTTTAGAAAAAATGACTTAAAGTAAATTTAATACATTTTATGTGGGTTCTGTAATTAAATAAATAATAAAAAATTGAAATATATAATATTTACATATGTGTAAATATTTTTTGATATGGGTAATTGTTTAAATAATAATATTACTGAAAATAATAATATTACTGAAAATAATAATATAACGGAAGAAGATGAATATGGAATTTATTATAAAAATAAATTAATAAATGAGGATAAATTATTGTTTATAAAAAATTATTTAATAATGAATGATTATTATTTATGTCCTCATAATGATTATGGAATTGTTGGTGTTAAATTTTTAAATTATCCTTTAATAATTGATGAAAATAATAGTAGTATAATTGGTCCAAAAAAAATAAATAATGATGTATTTGAAAAATATTATAATATTATACAAAATAAATTTAATTTTCCAATTAATATAAATAATATTGATGATTATATTAATGTTAGATGTATTAATAATAATATTCATGCATTTATAGCTATTTATTATAATAATGCAAAATAACTTAAATACAATTTCACATATTATATTTACATCTTTTTGTCATAAATTTTTTACCGCGTCTTCTTTTTGTCTTTTTATTTTTTCTTTTTTTGTATCGTTTACCACCAACGAATGGTTCTGTATTTAAATTCATTATTAGTCGGCGTATTTGAGAACACCAGCCTTCATCCCCAATCGTAATTTTATCAATAACTTTTCTTACATTTGGAGTATATAATTGCTCAAAGCATTTATAATGATCCCGAGTTTTTCTTTTCATAACTTCACTCATTAGATGAGTATCCATGTCAAATTTTTTTACTCTTCTATAAATATTACCATCCATTGACATAAAATAGATACCAAAAGTAGTAGTATCTATTAAACGTATATAATCTTTACCATCTATTGTTAAAACTTTTCTAGATGCTTCATATGGAGTTTGATCATTATCTATTACATATAGTTTTCCATCATCAACGCCTTCACTAAAAAATTTATAAAAATCTTTTGCATTTTCATCTATTATATAGCCAACATTGTATTTTTCTTCAGCAGAGTTTGCAGTATAATATGGTAATACAATACTTATATAATAATATATAATTATTCCTTTTATTATTTCTTCATTAGTAAAAATAGCATTATTTTGCATAAAAATGGATATGGATTGTTCTAATACATTTTTTTCTTCATTAGTACAACAGGGTCTAAACTCTCCTAATGAATGTTCTTTTGGAACAAATTCTTTAAACCATTTTTCGGTACAATCATTTAGCATTGCTAATGTTATTCTAAATGTTTCTTTATTTAAGTTATTCATATAATATATTGTGATAATTTATTGTGGTTTTAGAATAACTTTTATATAGTTTATATATTATTTTAAATCTACTTAAATATAATTATATATAATTTTAATATAATGTCAGAAATAAAAGAACAAGAAAATATTCAACAAATAATTCGAGATGATGATATTATTAAAACTGAAGAAGGTTTAGTCTTTAATCCTTATAATCCACTTAATTCTGAGATTACATTGAATAATGTTCAATATATTCTCACAAAATATGGAATTCCATCTCAAGTTTTTAATTTTGAATTGTATAGACGAGCTTTCATTCATCGATCTTATACTAAACGTCCTTCTTTTGAAAATATTCAACAAAATATTACTATTGTTGACAAACCTTCTGATTGTATGCCTTTAAGTAGTAAATCAAATGAACGTCTTGAATTCTTAGGTGATGGTGTATTAGAATGTGTTACTAAATATTATTTATATCGCCGTTTTCCTAAAGCAGATGAGGGTTTCATGACTGAAAAGAAAATTGCTATAGTTAAAAATGAGGCAATTGGTAAAATAGCACTTGAAATGGGATTACAAAAATGGCTAATTATATCACGCAATGCTGAAGAAAAAAAAATTAGAACTAATTTAAAAAAATTAGGTTGTTTATTTGAGGCATTTATTGGAGCATTATTTTTAGATTTTAATAAAATACAGGTTCAAGATGATGATGGATGGTTTCAAAGTATGTTTGTTACTGGTCCAGGATTTCAAATGGCACAAAAATTTATTGAAAATGTTTTTGAAAAACATATTGATTGGATTGCATTAATTCAAAATGATGATAATTATAAAAATATTTTACAGGTTAAAATTCAAAAAGAATTTAAGGTTACTCCACATTATTTAGAGTTAGAAAATGATTTAGAAGAAGGATATAAAATGGGAGTTTATTTATGTTTAGGTCAACCTATCCATAGTGTTAAAACACAAGATGCATTACATATAAATTCTTTTAATAATTTTAAGGCGGTTCAGGAATATTTATTGCAAAATGAAGGTAAAATATTTTTATTTTTAGGAGAAGGACAACATAAAATTAAAAGAAAGGCAGAACAAATGGCATGTGAAGAAGCCTTAAAAAAATTAAATATATAAATAATATAAAGATAGTCTATTAATTTATTATTATGGCTTATATTGATGATAATACTTCTTCAGATGAAGAAAGAAGTGATAATGGTAATGTTGAATTTGATGTTGAAACATGTACGGAAATTTACAAAACAATTATAAGAGATGCAAAATATGGAGATTTAATTGGAGATATAACACGAGAAAATATGACATTTATAATCAACAATAAAAAAATAAAAATGTATTTTTATTTGGATTTTTCATTTGATTTTGATAATGGATTTAATCACACATATTTTACAAATTTTGAAACAAATTGTTGGGTAAAACCTAGCGTAAAAAAAGAAATGGAAAAATATATAAGACAAACTTTTGTTACAGAAGATAGATTATCATGTTAATTATTTTATATATTTACTATTTGTAAAAATATAAAAATTTATATATTCAATTTATATAAGAGTAATGAATCCTTTAGAAGCATTAAAAGATAGATTAAAGGTAAAACCCCATGTTGAACATAATGTTGGTGTAAAAGTTGTAATTGCACCAGCTATTGAAGAAACAGCTAAACCAAAAGAAGAAATGGCTATGGATAAACAATTTAGAAAAACAACAATTGTTGCAGATAAGGATGATGGCAAACGAGCTCAAGATATTTTAGAAAAAATACGTCAAAAACAGATGACAGCGGTTACAAAAAAATTACCAGAAGAAAAAGCTGTACCAATAATTTCTAAAGCTCCAGTAGTTCAACAAGAAGAAAAAAAAAAGAAACCAAAAAAACTACTAACAGAACTAATTATAGAAGAGGAACCAGAACAGATTTTAGTTGAAAATTTACCGGAAGGTGGTCCACGTCTTGAAGAAAAGAGAGAAGAAGAAAAAGAACATATACAATTACAATTACAAGAAGAAGAAATGGAATTTATACCAAAACCAAAAACAATTAGAACCCGTACAACAAAAAAAGTAGAGAAAGGTATAAAAGAATTAGGTCCAGAAGTTATGATACAAATTGGTGATACACCATTACCTAAACGTATTCCTCCTCCATCTATTTATGATATGAAAGTTTCAAGCTATTATATGAATAATCGTGAAATTTTTGTAAATTTTATTAATAACTTATTTGAACCTTATAAAGAAGAAATGCTTGATGAAAGTAAGGGTATTTCTTGTGATGATATTGGAAAAGATACTGGAGAAGTAACTATGTTAACTCATCAAAAAATTGTTCGGGATTATATGAATTTATATACACCATATAGGGGATTACTTTTATATCATGGTTTAGGATCAGGTAAAACATGTACATCAATTGCAATAACTATTGCAGTAGCAGAAGGACTTAAAAAATCTGGAAAAGTTATTGTTATGACCCCAGCATCATTAAGACGTAATTATATAGAAGAAATAAAAAAATGCGGTGATTTATTGTTTAGAAAAAAACAATATTGGGAATGGATTTCAACTGAAATGAACCCTGATTTAATTGATCCATTATCAGCTGTATTAGGTCTTCAACGTGAATATATTAGAAGAAAAGGTGGAGCTTGGCTAGTAAATATTACAAAACCAGAAAATTATGGTGAATTAACAGCAACGGATAAAAAAGCTTTAAATGATCAATTAGATGAAATGATAGGAAATAAATATACCTTTATAAATTATAATGGTTTACGTAGAGATAGATTTAAACAACTAACAAACAATTTTGAAACAAATATTTTTGATAATTCAATAGTTGTAATAGATGAAGCACATAATTTTATAAGTAGAATTGTAAATAAAATAAATAAAATATCTAAATTTTCTGAGAAAAAACGTGGACCTGATACAACATTACCTTATGCATTATTTTTACAACTATATGAATTTTTATTGCGTGCTGAAAATTGTAGAGTTGTATTATTAACAGGTACACCTATGATTAATTATCCAAATGAAATTGGAATACTTTTTAATATATTACGCGGTTATATAAAAACATGGAATTTTACACTTGTTTCAGATAATAATAAAAAAATATCACAAGAAGATTTAAATGAAATTTTTTCAAAAGAAAAAGTTTTAGATTATTACAATTATATTCCCAGTTCAAGAACATTAACAATAACGCGTAATCCTTATGGATTTGAAAATAAAATAACAGCAAGTTCAGGTTATAAGGGTGTTACAAATGAAAAAAAAGAATTAAAAGATGATAAAGGTATTACAAAAAAAGATGAAAAAGGTAATAAAATATATGAAGAACGTGGTGCAATAAGTGATCAAGATTTTATTAAACGTATGACTAAACTTTTAAAAAAATATGATATTACTGCTCAATCTAATCCAACAAATATGCAAGTTTATACTGCATTACCAGATACATTAGAAGAATTTGCAAATAATTTTATTAATAGAGAAACAGGTATTGTTTCAAATATTGAAAAATTTAAACGCAGAATAGTTGGTTTAACATCGTATTTTCGTTCAGCACAAGAAGAATTATTACCAGCATTTGATAAAGAATTTGATAAACATATTGTTCAATGTCCAATGAGTAATTATCAATTTCAAATTTATGAAACATATAGACAAGATGAACGTGAAACTGAAAATAAACCAAAAAATAAAAAATCAACACCTCAATTAGATCTTGATGGATTATTTAAAGAACCGGGATCAACATATAAAATATTTTCACGTTTAGCGTGTAATTTTGTTATGCCTAGACCACCTGGACGTCCAATGCCAGCAGAATATAGACGTATTGAAGAAGATATGAAAAGAACAAAAGTATTGGAATGGATGAAAAAAAAATATGAAGAAAATAAAGTAGAATTTGATGAAGATATGCAAAAAAAATATGACGAATTTATTGTTAAAATTTCTGAACAAAATTTAAAGAAATTTTCAAATCAATTACATATATTAATGGATCAATATGTTGAAAAATATATTAAAGAAAATTATAGAGAAAGTATTGAAACATTTATTAGAGAAAAAGGTTTTGGACATGTATTTGATATTACTAATCCTCAACCTAAAAAACAAGAACAAAATCAAGAACAACAATTAATTATTGCTCAAACAAAAAAAAATGAATTAGCCGAACAAAAACGAGCAAAAGAATTAGCCAAACAAAAGGAAAAAGAAGAAAAAGAAGCAGCTAAACAAAGAGAAAAAGAAGAAAAAGAATTAGCTAAACAAAAGGAAAAAGAAGAAAAAGAAGCAGCTAAACAAAGAACAAAAGAAGAAAGAGAAGCTGCTAAACAAAAAGAAAAGGAAGAAAAATTAGCAGCCAAACAGAAAGAAAGAGAGGAAAGAAAAGCTGCCAAACAAAAACCAAATATTGAATTAATTGTTGAAGAGGAAGAAGTTGCTGAAAAACAGGGTAATGATGAAGTAATAGATAATTTGTTAGTACAAGAACCGGTAGAAAAAGAAGTAATATATGATTTAGATGGCGGTGGAGATAATGATTATAAGGTTGAAGAACCTGAAGATGAAATTAAAGAAAATCCTGGTGAACAATTTATCGATGCACAAAATGATGATGGTTCCGTATTATCAATTCATTTAGAAGGATATAAAAGTGAAGATGCAATTTTAAGAGAAGCGGATGAATTAGAAGGTGACGAAATATTGGAAAAAATGGGATCAGTAGAATATAAGGAAGCAATTAAGTCATCATTAAGATATTTACAGATACATTCTCAAGAATTTTTATCAAAAGAAGGACTAGCAACATATAGTCCTAAATTTTTGGCAATGATTGATAATATTGAGGATCCAGAATATAAAGGTTTACATTTAGTTTATAGTCAATTTAGATCAATGGAAGGTATTGGTATTTTTGCTTTAGCATTAGAAGCAAATGGTTATGCTAGATTTAAAATTAAACGCAATGGTGCGGATTCATGGGAAATAAATATGAGTGAAGAAGAAATGGGTAAACCTTGCTATGCATTATATACTGGTACTGAAGATGATGAAGAACGTGAAATAATACGTAATATCTATAATGGACAATGGGAATATATTCCAAATAATATTGCTGCACAATTGCGTTTACGTAGTAGTAATAATAATTTAGGTGAAATTATTCGTGTGCTAATGATTACTAGTGCTGGTTCAGAAGGCATTAATTTACGTAACACACGTTTTGTTCATATTATGGAACCATATTGGCATCCAGTTCGTGTAGAACAAGTTATTGGTCGTGCTCGTCGTATTTGTTCACATCAAAGTTTACCAAAAGAAATGCAAAATGTTCAAGTATTTGTTTATATTGCTACACTAACAAAAGAACAGTTAGAAAGTGAATATGCTATAGAATTACGTTTAAAAGATCAATCAAAATTACCACCATATTTACCACAAACAACAGATCAACTTTTATTAGAAATATCAACTATTAAAGAAAATTTGGCATCTCAACTTTTAAAAGCGGTTAAAGAATCATCGATTGATTGTGCAACACATGCTAAATCAACATCAAAGGAAGGTTTGGTATGTTTATCATTTGGACAAGCAAACGTTCAAGATTGGACGTTCAATCCGGCATTATCTCAAGATGAAAATGATACTGTTGCAGATATTAATAAAATTACAATTGATTGGGATGCCCGTGAATTTAATTTAAAATCAACTGGTAAAAAATATGTATTAAGAATGGATACAAGAGAAGTATATGATTATGAAAGTGTTATGAGAGCAAAACAAGTACCAGGTGTAAGACCTATTAAATTAGGTAAACTTGTAAAAAATTCAAAAGGTGAATATGAAATTGTAAAAGAAAAACTATAAAAATATATATTTTAAGATAATTAATTAACAATTATTATCTTCTTGAGTTGGAAGATTATTTTTATTTAATAATAAACTAACAATATCTAAAATTTTATTAATTTTGTCATCAATTATATTTATTTTATTTGTTAGTTCATTTATTTGTTTGATCATTTGATTTGTTGAAATCATAGGTTCTTGTTGTTGAATAATATTTGTTTGTTGTTTTACTGGCTGCTCTTTTTTAACTTCAGGTAATGGCGCTGAAAACTGTTCAATATATTCGTTATTTGTATATATATTTGGTTCAGGTATTTTTTTTAATTTAGAAAATATATTTGTATCAATTAATTCTTCAGAAAAAGACACTTTTTTTTTATCTTGTTGAGCTAATTCTTTAATATTTAAAGTTAAATTATTACTGTTAGTATCAAGTTGTAAATATTTTAATTTATTTCCATTGTTATTTATATTTGTATTTATATAATCATTTTGGGGTTGTTTTTTTGTGTTAGTTTGTATAGGTTGCAATAGTGTTTCGGTAATAGGATCTGGTATATCTTGTATATCTAATTCTCGTTCAGCTAATCTTTCTGCTAATAATTCATCCATTGAACTTATTTTTTCTTCACTAAATTTATCAGATAAATCAATTTCTTTGGGTTTTTCTTTATTCATAAAATAATTAAAGTCATTTTGCCGTTTTTCATATTCTTGTTCAAAATTATTTTGTCTTATTTGTTGAATATCTTCTATTTTATATGGTTGATCATTAATAATTTCATTACTTATTTGAATACGCTTTTGTTGACTATTTTTTATATTAGGAAATAATTTATTAATTGCAACCACCATTTGTCTTAAAAAATGCTTATTTTTTTCTATTAAAGGAATTGATGGATTTATTTTTGCTGAAAAAATATTAATATTTTGTTCAAACACAAATCTAATATTTTTAATAATAGATGAATTATTTTTATCTACGCCTATTTCATCTAAAAGAATATCCCATAACATTTGAATATTTTGCTTATCAGTAAAGGAAGTCATAATAATATAAATATGTAATTAATATTTATATGATTTTTTTATAAATCTGAATTAAAATATATTTTTCTAAATTTTTCCATATATTTATCTTTTAATTCATGAGTTTTTAAATAATGTTGAGTAATTTTATCTTCTAACATATGAACAACAAAAAATAATGAATAAATTCCACATTCCGTATTGCCATATTGATGCTCTGTTGGATAATTTTGATCAAATTTAAATTTTATTGGATTTGTTAAATTAACTCCTTGTTTGATTATATTATCTGCAAATTCTTTTATTTCTTTAGGTGCCTGATCTCCTGCACTATCAAAGAAAAATATTGTACCTTTTTTACAATTAATAAACATTGATATCCAATGACTTCCACTTTTATAATGTGGATCTGTATTAAATATTACACCTATTTTAAATTTACCTTTTTTAATCATTTTTTCTAAATTAAAATTACATAATTCTTCCCAAACACATTCACCATTAAGCATATGTGTGTTAAAATCTATAGGGGAAGGACCTAAAAAATCAAAACACTTATATTTTTTTTCATATTGGTTCATAACTGATAATATATCTAAACTAGATAACCATTCATTTGGATTTTTTTTCCAATCATCTGGAGATTCAGGTGCAAATGCATCAAGTAAATCTTTTTCTAAACGTTCATTTTTGGTAATTTGTTTTACCCAACATGATTCTTTGTCGCACTTATTAGCATAAAATGTTCTTAATTTTATCCAAATAGTTTTTGCATCATCAGTATCAATCTTATTATCAGGATGTCTTGCATTCCACAATTCTCTAAGTTTATTTAAATCTTCTTCAGAATAACATGTAAACTTATTTAATGCAGTATTTTTATTTTCTGGACTACAATTTAAACTAACAAATTTTTTAGATCCACCTATTAATTTTTTTATGTTATTTTTTGTTTTTTTATTTTGTTTTATTATTTTTTTAGTTTTTTTTGTAAACCTTTTTTTGCATTTTCTTGTTAGTTTATTCATATTATAAAAAGATATTTTTTCTTTTTATAATATTATTATTTATTTGTTCTGGGAATTATACTAAATTGTTTTTTATTATTTTTTGCCTGCATAAACCAATTATTTACTTCATCAATATTATCCACACCTTGACTAGACATATTTTGTTTAATCTTTGGTCTAACTATTTTTTCCGTTGGCTCCATTTTTATTCTTTGTTCTGTTAATTGTATCATTTTAAATTGATCATTTATTTTTTCTTTAGATTCTTCATCTTCCGTTTCATTTCCTACATCAGAATTTTCTTCAGAAAAATTATCTGACTTATCATCTTCATAATAATCTTCAGCATCTGAAGATGTTTCAGATTGTTCTTCTTGTTCTTCTTGTTCTTCTTCTTTTAATATTAAATGCTTATCATGTATTTTAAAATAATAAATAGATTTATCAATAAAATAATTAAAGGCATCTTTTGTTTCTTTTAAAAGATCTTCTGGTTCTTGATTTTGTAATAAACTAACAAAAAGTTCTTGAATTCTAGATTTAAAATCATTTATTTCAGATGTAGATTGTTGAGTTTCTTTTATTTTATTTATTTTATTTAATGTTTTTCCTCCAACTAAATAATTTAACGTTAATTGATTTATAAAATCTTCAGACATATTAATTATATATAAATTATATATAATTAATATTTTGTTAGTTTAACGAAAATCTATTTTATATTTTAATATCCTTTAATTGAGTTCTTGTCGAATTATTAAATAATGCATATCCAACATCATTTTGATGCATATTTGGATTAACTAGATTAAATGTTTGCTCTTTAAACAAATTTGGAAATGGTTGTTGAGGTTTATTACTATTTTGCCATTTAACATTATATAAACTACTTTGTGAACCAGGTATATAATCTCTTTGTCCACATTCTTGTAAAGGATATAATTGGTTTCTTAAATCACTTTCAATATTAATATTTGTGCTATATCCAGACCAAGGAGCAGTTGAATTTCCTGGATTAAATACTTGATTAATATTATATGTTCCACATTGTTTTAATTCTGTGTGCACTGGTGCATGCAAATCAATGACAGGTAGCACAGCGTATTTTGTTGAAACAGATCTAGCATCTAAATAAGGTTGTAATGGTGCAGAAGATACATTTCGCAAATATGTTCTTAAATTAGTAGTTTGTTGTCTTTGAGAAGTTGGCTGATCTTGAAAACTGTTTATATTCATTTATATACTTATTATATTATATTTTGCGTAAATAATTTAAATATAAACTAACAAATTAAATAAATACATGTGTGGAATTTTTGCATTATTAAATAATAGTAATGAATATGATATATTTCAAGAAGGTACATCTTATAAAGAACCAATTCATATTAGAAAATCATCTTTCTCTGAAGAATTTATTACTAATCAAATTATGAAAGGACAAGGAAGAGGCCCTGAAGATACTAAAATAAAAGATTATTTTCATAATGTTATATTTGGATTTCATCGTTTAGCAATAAATGGATTAAATGATATTTCTAATCAACCAATTACTATAAACAATGTTACCATTATTTGTAATGGAGAGATTTACAATTATAAAGAATTATATCAAATGTCTAAAACAATTCCTCAAACCGGTTCTGATTGTGAGGTTATAATACATTTATATATTAAATATGGTATTGAACATACTCTAAATATTCTTGATGGTGTTTTTGCATTTGTACTTTTAGATATGCGTACCATACCAAAAATGTACGTTGCTAGAGATCCATATGGTGTTAGACCATTATATTTTTTAAAATGTAATGGAACAGATAATTACAGAAATTTTATGTTAATTGGTTATGCATCTGAATTAAAATGTTTACATGAATTTACAAATAAACCAAAAAATCAATATATTATACAGCATTTTACACCAGGTACATATAGTTTATTATGTTATTCTACTAAAATTAATGAATGGTCTCATATATTTAATCAAAAATATATTATTCCAGCTTTTTCATTATCTTTACCTTATAATTCTCAAGCATATGATTTAAATGATGCATCAGCAATTATTCAAACTATGTTAGTTAGAGCTGTTTCTAAACGTTGTACAACAACTGAAAGACCAGTTGCTTGCTTATTATCTGGTGGATTAGACAGCAGTTTAATTGCTGCATTAGTTTGTAAAAGTTTAAAAAATATTTATGTTCCAGAAACATATAGTATTGGATTAGAAGGATCAGAAGATTTAAAATATGCTAAACAAGTAGCTAATCATATTAAATCAAAACATACTGAAATTATTGTCACAGAAGATGATATGTTTAATGCTATTCCTGAAGTTATTAAAGCAATTGAAAGTTATGATACAACAACTATTAGAGCAAGTTTAGGAAATTATTTAATTGGAAAATATATTAAAGAACATTCAGAAGCAAAAGTTATATTTAATGGAGATGGATCAGATGAATTATTTGGTGGTTATTTATACATGAATAAATGTCCAGATGATATTGAATTTGATAAAGAAACTAGAGAATTATTAAAAAATATTCATGCATTTGATGTTCTGCGTTCAGATAAATGTATATCAAGTCATGGGTTAGAACCTCGTACACCATTTTTAGATAAAAATTTGGTTAATGTTGTTTTATCAATGCCTGCATACATAAGAAATCATAAAAATTTTAATGATAAGAAATATGGATCAATTGAAAAATATATTTTAAGAAATGCATTTGCTATTTCTCAATTAGATGAAACATTATATGGTAGCAATGGTTTATTACCTGAAAGCATATTATGGCGTAAAAAAGAAGCATTTAGTGATGGTGTTAGTTCACATGGTCGTTCACTTTATCAAATTTTACAAGAAAAAATAGCGGTAAAATTAAATGAAAACACATCTAATAAAATAAAATATACAGCCAATATAGAAACAGAAAAATTATATTATAAACAAATTTTTGATAGTTTATATTCGGGGTGCGATCATGTTATTCCGCATTTTTGGATGCCAAAATATACTGATGCTACAGATCCAAGTGCAAGAACATTAGATATATATACAAATAATACTTAAAAATATATTTTTAAGTAAATAATAATGACAATTATAGCTATTTGTGGTTTTCAATCATCTGGAAAAGATACTATTGCATCATATTTAGTTGAAAGACTAAATTTTAAAAAGTTAAGTTTTGCTGCATGTTTAAAAGATATTGTTTCAATAATGTTTGATTGGCCAAGAGATAAATTAGAAGGACTAACAAAAGAGGACAGAAAATGGCGTGAAGAAGTTGATGAGTGGTGGGCAACTGAATTAAATATGCCTAACTTAACTCCGAGATATGTATTACAATATTTTGGAACCGAATTATTTCGAGTTCATTGGAATCAAGATATATGGTTAAAAGTAATTGAAAAAAAAATAAATCAATATAGAAATATAGTGATTACTGATTGTAGATTTCCGAATGAAATAGAAATGTTAAAAAAATATAATGCAAAATTTATTCATATTCATAGACAAATGCCATCATGGTTTAAAAGCTATCAAGAAGGAAATGATGTAGAAGAATCGACAAAGTTACATATATCAGAAAAAGAATGGATAAGAACAAATCCAGATATTATTATAAATAATGATGGAACTTTAGATGAGTTATATGAAAATGTAAATAACATTATTGATTTATAAAAGGATATTATAGTTATATAATTATATTTTATTTAATAATTATATAAATGGGTAATAATTATTTTTTGCAAAAAATACAGCTACATACATTTAATATAGTTTTAATAGTTACATGGGTATTATATATAATTATTGCATTAGGGATATCAGCAAAAGCACCAGAATATTTAGATGATTTACAATATTATGTTAAATTATATGTTAGTTTATTTTTAATTTGGCGTTTTAATCCATTAAGACGCATAAAAGTTACACATTTAGATGTTAAAATAGGTTTTAGCGCAGGAGTATTTTTATTAGCAACAACATTTATAGGTCAATTTATGTCAACTTATTTAACGCAAATACAACAATTAATTAAGTAGTTTGAAAGAATATATATTTAATAATAAAAGCAGTTTGATCTTTTGTTAGTTTAGTATGATCATAAGCAAATACATATCTTTCTGTATCATACCCATATTTTTGTTTAATTATACTAAAAATGGGTATTTTAATTGCATTATTTGTAGTTTTATCAATATCATATGTATAATAAATACAATTAAATTGAGATGGTTCCATAATATTTTGTAAATTTTGGTTATAATTTAGAAAAATATTGTTGAATTTTAGTTGATATTGTTTAGTTTCAGTATTATAATTTGGTCTAAGTGCATTAAATGTAGTACTATTTAATGTAAAATCAATTGGAACATTTAGTCCAAGTGAAGTTAAATTAGATGTAAAACCAATTTCTTTATTTTTAATATCCATTTTTGACATGACTGAATTATCTTCATTAAATGATATAATTAAATCAGAATATTCATTTGGTTTCTCATAATCAAATAATGTTTTATAAATATTATCAAATAAAGTATGATTAAATACAATAGTAATAGACCCAAAATGTAAATTAGGGTTAACAGATAATTCCATTTATAAATATAATATATTAATTGTGTTTATATTATATTTAATTTTATTTTTTCAATTTTTTAATAGTTTTATTTTTTATTTTTGTAGCATATTTTTTAGTATTATTATTTTCTAAATTATGGTTAAAAAATAGATGTAAATGATGTAATATTTTTTTTGATAAAGCAACATCAACATTATGTTCTAATGTACCTTTTGCTACATAAATGTAGTGATATTTATTCATTGTTTTTAAAAGTTGTTCCCTACATAATGTAGGGTCAGGTATTTTAATAATATTAGCATTTAAAAAACGATCAATCATGGTAGATAATTCGAGATCATATATATATGGTTTTAAATTAATATAATAAATTTTATCATTGCTCATATCGGGATAAAAAACATCATCAAGGAAGCAAATTTCTGTATTTTCAGGAATTTTAGTGCATTTGATAAAATCTTTATGAGTTTTAAGATGAGTTGTACGGCAAACTTCAACAACTTTTCCTTTAACTTTAAACGCTGCAATGATTTGATCAATAATTGTATAATTAAGTTTTGTTTCAAAATACTTAATAATTTGTTGAGCCCATTCAAGAGGACCTTGATTATTAGTATAAATCATTAATTTGGAGCATTTGTTAGTTTGTTTTTTCTTTTTAAGATATTGAAGAATATTAATAATATTTGGTCGTAAAAATTCTGGAAATAAATTAAGAACATCATTAAATAAAGTTTGATCTATTTTATGGTTAATATTATTTTTAGTAATATATTCTTTTAATGAATCCCAAAATATTCCAAATTCAACGAAATATCCTAATGTTTCATCTAAATCAAAAACTACTATTTTTGGGTTGCATCTCATATATTATATTTTTATTTTAATTATATAAAATAAAAATATTCTTATGTATATATAAGTATATTTATGTCTGAATTAACTAATAATGATTATGTTAATATATTAAATTTTTATAAAAAATCAATCCCAAAATCCAGACGTTTAATAAAAAAACATGCAGAAAGCATTATTTCTACTAAATTATGTAAGTGCATAAAAAAATTAGATCCTAAAAATGAGGCAAAATCAATTGGAATATGTACAAAAACAATTATAAATAATAAAGGATATAAACGTGGAACATTTAGATGTAAAACCCGTCGTAACATTAAACTAACAAAAATAAAAACAAGAAAAAATAAAAAATAATATAATAATATATGAGCAATAAAAGTAAAAAAACAAAATCTTGGGATATAGAAAAAGGAACTGTAGTTATAGTTGAACCAATGAAACGTATTCCAGTTGATAGCATATCCGCATTAGAACGAGATATAGTACGTTCAATTATGCCAATAAATAAAATCCAAGCTGCTAAATACTTTGATTATGGTAATCCTTTAGAAAGAGAAAATAAAGGAATGCTAAATGAAGATTTAGAATCATATATTAGAGAAGTAAATGATATGAATAAGTTTAATTTAGGAAGAGGTACTAAAAGACATAGAAAAAGACATCATAAACGCACTAAAAGAAGTAATAAAAAACATAATAAACATACTAAAAGATATAAGAAATAAATTATATAAATAAAATAAAATTTATATAATTTTTATCTTTTAAACATGTGTCCTTGATATGCTGCAGCAATAGTTTGATTATAATCATTCAAAGTGTTAGGATCATTTTGTTTAGCCCAATAATATAAACGTTTAAATGAACCAGCAGCTAAACCACTATTACTGGCTAAAATAGATCCTAATGTTCTAGAACCATTAGTTCCTGATTGATTTCTTAAAGTACGAATATTTCCAGTAGACATTATATTATAAACTAACAAAAAAAAAATTAATTTTCATCTAAATTTTCAAGATGATCCAAAGCGGATAACAATATTTTTTCTTGATCTGTTAATTTTTGAAATACTAAACATTCATCCATTTTAAATGTATAATGGCGATGCATAAAATTTTTACAAACAATCATTATTCCAGTATCCGTTATTTTTATATCACATATTATTCCAGCATAATGTAATGGTAAATAATTTGGATCTGTTATAGGTATCCATCTAATGTATGCACCATGTCTTAAATCTTTTAATTCATCAACATATCTATAACCTTTTAGTTTTTTTAAATAATCAAGTGTTATTTCTTTTCCTAAATGTAATTCTTTTAAAATATTTAAGTTCATTTCTAATATTTTTTTATTTGTTAAATGAATTATGCTTTCATTATCATCATTATCTAATGCATTTACTAGTTTATTTATATCCATTTTTAATTATAATATATTATATTAATTACTATTTAAATACTAATTAATAATATTATATATTTGACATATGCCTAAAATATTTCAGCAAATTGCCGCTTTTTTTAAACGCATATTTGCTCCTAAAACAAAAGATAAATATGCTTATATGCGGTTATATAATCCTAAAAATAGTCCAGATGAAGAAGAAATTATATTTTAATTATATATTATGAATAACGAAGATAATGACGGCAATGGCAATTTAGCAAATAATAAAGTTGATACTAACATTGATCCAGATACAATTGGAAACTATGTTTATGTTTCTTTGTGCTCTTGCAGCATCAATATTAGTTGCTGTATTTCTTAAATTATCGTATTAATTAACTAATTTATTAATATAATATATGGATTTGTTATGGTGCTGCTTTAAAAATAATGACAGGAATTCATCTGCAGATAATTTTACGATTGATTCCATTCACACTACTTCTCCACTTTTTTACCAACCACCTCCAAATGCTGAACCAAATGCACCTCCACCTACAGCATTTGCTGCCATTGGCTCAAAACTCTCAAAACCTGCACCCGGAGTAGCTGCTCCTACTAAAGGTGTCGTATCTTGTTGATACATTGCATTATAATCTGGCATTTGTTGTGATGGCAATGAACTAATAGATGTTGAACCCATTGAATTTATTGCTGCATTCATTGTTTGTTGACCTTGTGCTATTGGTTGTGACACTTTTACATTTCCATTGCCTTTTTTATTTTTCTTTTTATTATTTGATGTTCCATCCCATAATTCTTGTAATCTATCAACTAATATTGATACTTTTTCACCTAATTTTGTTTGTAAACTTAAGATAATAACTAACATAGCTAAAATTATATTAGTTACACTAAAATCAGCATATTTTTCACCACTATATGTTGGAACATATGTTACTATTCTATGAATTATTAATATTACTAAAAACATTATTATTACTTGCCCTAAAACTTCCGCTGTTAATTCAAAACTTCCTTTATCTTCATCTGCTTCTGGTATATATTTTTGCATTAATTTATTTAATATTATTACTGGAATAATAGCTAAACTTGAATATTGAACTATATTTAACATTTCCGCTTTTGATTCTTCATTAAAATTAAATACATGTTTAAAAAATCCAGGCTTGCCAGTTGATTTTGTTATTTCTTCTAAACTTTCCATATTCTTATAGTTTATAATTAGAAATTAAAAGTTATATTAATTATTATTAATATTTAAAGATTATTTACTAAATTTTATATAATGGACAATAATATTCATCAAGAATATCTACAATATGTAACCGGAAATGATGATGCTTTTAATCAGCGTGATAAATTTTTTACTGAAGAACAACTTGATTTTTCACCTCAACCTAAAATTAGCCGTATAAGACGACTTACTCCTGAAGAACAAGAAGCTTATAAGAAGAAACAGCAAGAAGAACAAGACTATCAACATACCTTGTATGGACAAGGAAATGTATCTGATCGTATTTTTAGTAATTTACAAAAATATAATCACGAAGAATATCAGTACTTAAATCTTTTACAAAAAATCTTAGATGAAGGAGAATGGATTGAAGGACGCAATGGTAGAACTAAAAGTATCTTCGGTCATTCTATGCGTTTTTCTTTAGAAAATGGTAAAATTCCAATTTTAACAACTAAAAAGACAGCATGGAAAACTTGCCTAAAAGAGCTTTTATGGTTTATTCGAGGACAAACTGATAATAAAATTTTGAAGGAACAAGGAGTACATATTTGGGATGCAAATGGTTCAAGAGAATTTCTCAATTCAAGAGGTCTTTTTGACTATGAAGTGGATGAATTAGGCGCAATTTATGGATATCAATGGAGATCATTTAATAAACCATATTATTCCAAACAAAAACAAGAATTTATTAAAAATGCTTGGGAATGGGCTAAAGGAGCTTCCGGCCCACTTGATACTCAATTAGAACAAGATTATAATAATATTATGTCTGATAACCATAATATAGATCAATTACAACAAATTATTACTTCGTTAAAACATCCAACTGAACGTTATAGTCGTCGTTTAATTATGACTGCGTGGAATCCTGCACAGCTAGATGAAATGGCTTTACCACCTTGTCATATTTTATGTCAATTTAACGTACACGATGGAAATAAATTAAGTTGCTCTATGTACCAACGTTCTGTTGATACCATATTAGGTCAGCCGTTTAACATCGCATCATATAGTTTTCTGACGCATTTGCTGGCAAAACATTGTGGATTAGAAGCACATGAATTTGTCTATTTTATGGGAAATTGTCACATATATGAAAATGCAATTGAAGCAGCAAAATTGCAAATTACTAGAGAACCATTTGAATTTCCTACATTAACTATTAGCCAAGTAAAAGATAATATTAATGATTATGAAGTGGAAGATTTTGAAATTCACTATTATCAACACCATCTTCAGATAAAGGTTGAAATGGTTGCATAAAATTATTTAGCTTTGTTAGTTGGATTTAACCATAATCCATTTGAAAATAATCGACCAATAAAATTCGGTATTTTTGCATCTATTTCTGTTAATAAATGAATGGTTTTAGGTGTAGAATAACTAAACATCTTATATAACTCTTCTCTTATTCTATCTGTACTAACAACATTAAATAACTTATCTAATATTTTTTCGTCTGACATTGCATTCATTAATTCATCACAAATTACAAACTCTTTAGTTATAGAAAATCTTAATGCTCTTAGCAAACGCAACGGATCATCTAATAATGTTTTATGTGGATTTAATGGAGTTCGTAAAATTTTATTTTTAATATCTTCAGCTCCACCAAAAAAGTCATATAAATTTCCATTTAAATCTTCAGCCATAGCATTAATAGTAAAATCTCGTCTAGCTAAATCATCAAATAATGTACCAATTGTTAGTTCAGGATGTCTGGAATTATCTGAATAAGATAATTCTTTTCTTGCTAAAACAAAGTCTGCTGTTGTTGAACTAAACTTATTACTATCCATATTTTTTATATTAGCTCGAATTGTAACCATAGAAGGTGTTTCGAGGAATATTTTATAACCTTCTTTTTCTATCCATTGTTTCATTTGTTGATAACCATCATCTAATGAAATATTTTCTATATAAGAAACAAAGCAAAAATCAATATCTTTAGATTTAATTCCTAATAATTTATCTCGTACATATCCACCGACAATATATATTTCTTCTGTCATATATTTTGTTAGTTTAAAATGTTTTTAAGTATATTGTATTTATTCATTAAATCCAATTTCGAACGCTAAGTTGTCTATTTCAATTGGTGTTTTTGCACCCATGCTAACAGCTGTCTTATAAGAATAATATAATGTTGGAGCACGTATAATCCATTCTTGAGAAGTAGTATCTATTAAACCGGAAACATCAAAATCAAATAATTTAAGTTTTCCATCAGAACCTATTCCTGTATTATCTGGTTTCCAATCTATATACATAATGCCTAAACTGTGTAAAAAATCTTTAACACGTTCCATTATGATTTTTATTTGTTCTATGCTAATGTTATCTAATTTAGTATTTAATAATTCCATATCAATATATGTTTCTTTTGCTTCTGGATTGGGTTTAATAATTCTATATATTTGAACTATATTTTCATTTGGATTATTCATAAGTATTTTACATATTTCAATTTCTCTTTGAGATGTAGTTATTTTTCTAAATATTTCTTTTCCTTCAAATAATTCATCTATTTTTTCAAAAGTTCCATCTAATTTATATACCATTCCGCCACCTTTTTTTTGTTTATTATTTCTTTTTTTATTAGATTTTCTTTTTTTATTGGATTTTCTTTTTTTTGTTAGTTTCATATATAATATTTAGGTAATTATATTTAATTTGTTTATTATTATATATAGAATATGGAAACAAGAAAATCATCAAGAATAAAAGATAAACCTCAAATATCTTATGCAGAAGTTGAAGAAAATAAGGAACCAGTTCAAAAAAAACAAAGAAAAACTGCACCAAAAAAAGTTGATTATGATAGCAATAATGAAGAAGTTGAAACACCTGATACTCCAGAAGTCACACAACAATTAATTCAAAAACGTCCTTGGTATAATAGTAATTTTTTAGATAAAGCAATAGAACATTTAAAATCTCCTACAACAGTAACTAAAACAAATCCAAAAATGTTAGTATTAGTTGGACCACCTGCATCAGGTAAAAGTACTGTTAAAAAACAATTAGGTTTAGATGATGCAATAAATTTAGATGTAGATGAATTAAAAATATTTGCAGTATCTGAATTTGGAAACTCAGCAAAGGGAATATTTTCTGATTTTAGAAAATTAATTCAATTACTTATAGTTAAAATTATTGGTCAAGGTTATGATGTTATTTTAGATACGACTGGAACTATGAAAGAAGAAATAAAATATTCTATGAAAAAAGCAAAGGCAGCTAATTATACAATAGATATAGCAATTGTATATTCTACAATGGAATTATGTAAACAAAGGGCGGCATTTAGAAATGATAATTATAAAGCTAGAGATCCAATGCCAACATTTATTGTAGGTAAAACATATGTAGATTTTACAGATGCAAAAAGAGCTAAATCATATATAATGGGAATTAAAGATATAGTTGAAATGACGGATAATCTATATTTATTTGATAATAGTAGATGTAGTCCTGAAGCTGCCTTAATTTTAGAAAAACATGGACAACAGGTAATAGTACATGAAGATTTTCCAGATTTTTATGGAATAAAGATAAGCCAAGTAGCCCCTTATTTAGTAGGAGGATTAAGAAGAAAGAAAAGAAAAACAATTAAGAAAAAAATAAGAAAACAATTAACAAAAAGAAGAAAATATTAAATGCGTAAGTTATTTAGAAACAAAGTATTAATAATAATTATATGAGCGCAAATAGATCGGTACAAGCAGCCCAACGTAGACGTATGGGTCAAGAAATGTCTTCAAATAATGCTAGAGGACCTCAACCATCCATTAATTCTTCACAAATGTTTAACGGTCAAGGTCAACAAAGACAAATGTCCGGAAAACAAAACTATGCACAACAACAACAACAAATTCAAGATCCAGTACAACAACAAACAGATAGCAGTAATGGAAAAATGACAATTTCACAAGCAATAACATTAATTACTTTACGTTTAGGTGTTTTAGAAACAAAAATGCTTAATACAGAAACAAATAATTATGGATCAGGAATAGGAGTAGGAGGCGGTGATATTGATAAATCATTTTTAGATGCAATTGTTGCAAGATTAGAATCATTGGAGAAACGTCCTACAAATTTACAAACAACTGGTAGTGCAACAACACCTGCATTAGTAAGTGATATTAATTTATTAAAACAACAATTTGATGCAATTAAAAATGCAACAATACAATGTAAAAATGCTATTGTTAGTTTAACTAAGGAAAACAAAGATTTAAGAACCCAAATGGAAAATTTAAGACAAGAATTAGATGAAACAAAATCATCTATTGAAAATATTCAAAATACTGTAGTAGATCTTAATAATAAATTTATTATGATGCCAATAATGGATGCTAATATATCAACAAATTTTTCTGAATTAGATTTTGGTAATATTGAATATAATCCAAATGATTTAGAAAATAGTCAAGATACTTATATAAATGGTGATAATGAAATTATTGGTACAAATTTAAAAGAGTTAATTGAAAAAGAGATAAATTTTGAATAAAATTATTTAGAATAACATATTAAATAGAAGTTAATATATTATATTATGCAGTTAAAAATAAATAATAAATCTAAAATTGAAATGTTTTCATCTATTTTTCAACTATTAAAAAATTGGGGATCTCATATCAATATGCAGTATAAAATAGATAATCTTTATATTCAAATAATGGATAAATCTCACATTTGTTTATGTGAAATAAATTTAGAAAAACAGTGGTTTTCAGAATATGATATAAATCAATCGTATTCATTATCCGTTAATTCACAACATTTTGCAACATTAATGTCATATGCATTAAAACATGATGTTTTAGAAATTAAATATAATCATGAAGAAAAAAATGGAAAAGATAATTTATATATAAATTTTGTAGGTTCAAAAGATTCATTTGATCATTTTTTTGAAATTCCTTTAATTGATACTGATGATGAAATTATGGAAATTCCAGAAGTGGAATATAATGTCGATTTAACAATTAATTCAAAAAAATTAGGAGAATCATTGAATGAATTAATGGTAATTGGGCCAGACCTAACAATAGTATGTAATGAAGAAATATTAGAAATGACAACTAATGGAGATACTGGAAATTTAAAATTAAAAATAGAAACAGAAAAATTATGCGATTTTGCAATAACTGAGGGTGAAACAATAAATATTTCATATAGTTTAAATCACTTATGCAAAATGTGTATGTCAACTAAATTATCTGAAAATATAATAGTAGGAATAAGTGATGAATATCCAATGTTATTTAAATATACTTTAGGTGAAGATAGTTATGCAAAATTTTATATTGCTCCAAAAGTAGCAAATGATTGAGTTATTATAATAAGTACTCGTTTATAAATATAAATAAATTTATTTATTTTTATAAACAATGTTAGAAAATATTCAAGAAATAATTATAGCTATTATGATTTTTTGTATTGTATTATTTTTGTATTTACATATACAATTTCATTTAAAAACTAATAATGATTTAGAAATATATGAAATTGAAGATGTATCTAAAGAAAGAAAAGAAGAAATATGTGATTTACGACAACCAGTATTATTTGATTGTGATGAAGATACTAACAAAATAATACAAACAACTAATAAACAGTATTTGTTAGATAATTATCCTGTATTTGAAATAAAAATACGTGATATAACAAATCAAAATGATCTTTATTTACCTTTACAATTACATTCAGCTATAAAATTATTTGATGAAGATAAACAATCACTATATTTTAGTGAAAATAATGGTGATTTTTTATTAGAAACAGGTGTTAAAAAAAGTTTTTCATATAATGATGATTATTTAAGACCTTATATGGTTTCAAATTGTTATTATGATATAATGTTGGGAAGTAAAGATGTAGAAACACCTTTAAGATATAACATAAATTATAGAAATTATTATATAGTAACCCAAGGTTCAGTAAAAATTAAAATGTCTCCACCAAAAAGTACAAAATATTTATCTTTATTAAAAGATTATGAAAATTTCGAGTTTATATCACCTATTAATCCATGGAATACTCAACAAAAATATAAGATTGATTTTGATAAAGTAAAATGTTTAGAAATAATATTAGAACCGGGAAAAATATTATTTATACCAGCATATTGGTGGTATTCATTTAAATTTTCTGAAAATACAAGTATAAGTTGTTTTAAGTATAGAACATACATGAATAATTTAGCAATAATTCCCGATATCATATTATATGCATTACAAAATCAAAATGTTGAAAGAAAATATGTAAAAACATTAGATCAAAAGTTTAATAAAGAAAGTGAAAATGAAGATAAATATGAAATTAAAAATACAGAAATAAATAGTAATTATGTTTCACAAATAATTCCAGATATATTAATACCAAACCCAAAAGATGAGCCAGAAAATTTATCAACTATTGGTGAAACTTTTATAAATAATGACAATATATTATTAGTAAATGAATAAATAATATAATATTAAAATAAAGATGAGTATTGGTTCTATACAATATAGTTACCAACTAACTAATGATCGTTCATATACATATATTTATACATATTATTCATTTGATATACCAAATTTTACTTTAAGTCCATCACAAGATACAAAATTATATACTATATTACCAACATTAATGATAGCACCTCCTCCACCACCATTAAATATATCAAATAATCAAGAAAATATGTGTAAAAATATTGATGCATGCAAAAAATGTGTTGAACCATATGTATATTCAATTGGAATAATAGTTCCAATAACAACAATATTATTTTTCTTAGTTTATTGTGATAATAAATTAGTAAGATTTTTTAAAAAACTTTATAAAAAAAAAAAATTATCGGGTGTAAATCAAGAACTTTTAGGAATTCCAGGGTTTAATTCAGATTTTAATAGAGTATAAATATTATAAAATGATTTAAAGATTATATAACATATAATTTAATGGATATATATAAAATACATATAGATGATCGAAATTATCGGTCTTGGACAATATATAATGCTGATACATTAGAACAAGTAAAAGTGGATAATTTAGATCCAATTAAAGAAAAACTATTTTCAAATGATGTATTTACATTTTCTGAAAATACAACTAATATAATACATTCATCAATACGTTTAAATGAAAATATACCTTGTGTATTAATTTTAGAGGGTAATAAAACATATGGACGAGAAAAAAAAACGATTGAAGGTAAAACCTATACTAAGGATGCTGCAAAAAATCAATTGGGACGCTTATTATACAAGTGTATTCCAGATGATTATCGATTGCCCGAATTTTTAGTTCCTTATGAATTAAAACAAATAGGATTTTCAAAGGTTCAGGCAAATTTATATGTTACAATTAAATTTAAGTCATGGATTAATAATCATCCTATAGGTCAATTAACCCAAAGTATTGGACCGGTAAATATTTTGGATAATTTTTATGAATATCAATTATATTGTAAAAGTTTGAATGCATCAATACAAAAATTTAATAAAGATACAACTACTGCATTACATAATAAAACAATAAATCATAATGAATTTATAGAAAATATTTTCAAAAAAAACAATTCAATTGAAGATAGAACATTATGGAAAGTATTTACAATAGATCCTGAAACAAGTACTGATTATGATGATGGTTTCAGCATTAAGAAGCTAAATGATGGTCATACTTTATTAAGTATATATATTGCAAATGTAACAATATGGTTAGATGCTTTAAATTTGTGGTCCAGTTTTTCTCAACGTATTTCAACTATTTATTTACCAGATAGAAAGCGTCCAATGTTGCCAACTATTTTATCTGATTGTTTATGTTCATTACAGCAAAACGTTAATAGATTTGCATTTACAATGGATATAATAATTAATAATGATGGATTTATAGTTGATATATCATATAAAAATACAATGATAAAGGTATATAAAAATTATGCGTATGAAAGTTCTGAATTATTTTGTGATCCAGATTATTATGATATATTAGATATTTGTAAACTTTTATCGGATAAAGGTAAATACAAATATATAAATAATATAAAAACAAGCCATGATGTAGTATGTTATTTAATGATATTAATGAACTACAATTGTGCACAAGAATTATTAAAAAATAAAAATGGAATATTTAGATCAACTATAGTAAATCATAATTTTATTATACCAAAAGAATTACCTGAAGATGTATCTAAATTTATAAAAATATGGAATAGTGCATCAGGTCAATATATTAATATAGAAAAAGAAAATGTTGCAACGGCACATGAATTATTAGAAGTTGATGCATATATTCATATAACATCTCCAATTAGACGATTAGTAGATTTATTAAATATAATAAAATTTCAAAAAAATAAGAATTTAATTAATTTAACAGAAGATGCGTTAAAATTCTATGATAATTGGTTACAAAAATTAGATTATATAAATGTGACGATGCGTGCAATAAGAAAAGTACAAAATGATTGTAATTTATTGGATTTATGTAATAAAGATGATACAATTTTAGAAAAAGAGTATGATGGTTATTGTTTTGATAAATTAATTAGAAATGATGGGTTACATCAATATATTGTATTTTTACCAGAATTACGTTTGTCTGCAAGAATGACAATGCGAGAAAATTTACAAGAATATGATAAAAGAAAATATAAATTATATTTATTTAATAATGAAGAAAAATTTAAAAAGAAGATAAGATTACAAATAATATAATGTTGTCTTATTATCGTTATAAACCAACAAATTTAATAAATAAGGGTGAACATGATATAGCATTTGAATATTTATTGTGTTTAATTCCTAATTTATCATTAATTGAATTAATTGAATTATCAAATTATTATATGAATTTTATGTATTTAAAAAACATACGAAGTAAATTATAAGAAAACAATATAAACCTAATTTATTAAACTAACTAACAAATGCCCGCAGTTTTTTGGTATTTTCTCGGTTTATCTTTAGGATCTTCACGTAAACAACCTAGAACAATTTATAGTTATAAAATAGATGGTTATAAAGCAAAAGAATATTATACAAATTATCAAATGGATTATAGATATAATAAATAATATAATTTTTAACTTAAAGAATGGGATTATAAATTATATTATTTAATTTTTAACTTAAAGAATGGGACTTTAAAAAAGTACAAAATGATTGTAACTTATTGGATTTATGTGAAAAAGATATTGGTGTTTTATAAAAAGAATATAATGGTTATTGTTTCGATAAATTAATTGGAAATGATGGGTTATATCAATATATTGTATTTTTACCAAAATTACGTTTATCTGTAAGAATGACAATAAGAGAAAATTTACAAGAATATAATAAAAGAAAATATAAATTATGTTTATTTAGTAATAAAGAAAAATTTAAAAAAATAAGATTACAAATAATACAAACTTAATGTTGGTAATTTATATGTTATTAGAATAATTTATAAATTAATTTATTATAAAATAATTTATATATATATTATACATATGATAGATACAACAAATATACAGGATACACTAAATATGAATATTAGTTCATATGATAACGGTAACAGTAAGGTAAAATATACAAATATATTTTCATATAGTTTTATAAATACTAAAAAATACAAATATGCAAAAATAAAAAAAAACATACCTATTATTTCAACAAAATCAAAAAATTTGCAAATATTAATATCAATAAAAAAAAAAAAATTTGTTACAGTTAAAATTGGTTTTAATTACGCCTATTTTACAAGTTCTGCTGCAGTAAATGAAGGATTAACATTTAAAAAAGTTATAAATTTTTTTAATAGTGTTTCTAATTTGACTATACTTAAGTTTGGCAAAATACCATTAGAAAAAAATGGATATAATTTTTCGGAAATTAAAAATATTATATTTAAAACAACTGACTATCCATCAATATTACCTGACACTAGTTTAGAAGGATGTTTTAAAAACTGCACTTTTTTAAATTCAGATATTTCTCGTTGGGATACATCAAATGTTACCAATATGTCATCTATGTTTTTTAATGCAACAGCATTTAACCAATCTTTATCTACATTTAATACTGCTAAGGTTACAAATATGGCTGATATGTTTAATGGCGCATCTGCATTTAATGGAACATTATCAAATTTTAATACAAGTGCTGTAACAAATATGTCTAATATGTTTAATGGCGCATCTGCATTTAATGGAACATTATCAAATTTTAATACAAGTGCTGTAACAGATATGTCTAATATGTTTAATGGCGCAACTACATTTAATCAATCTTTAAATAGTTTTAAAACAAATGCTGTAACAAATATGTCCAGTATGTTCAATGGTGCAAAAGCATTTAATCAATTATTATCAACAAATTTTATTACGAGTAAGGTAACAAATATGTCTAGTATGTTTAAGGATGCAAAAGCATTTAATCAATTATTATCAACAAATTTTAATACGAGTAAGGTAACAAATATGGCTAGTATGTTTCAAGGTGCAACATCATTTAATCAACCACTAAATAATTTTAATGTGAGTGCTGTAACAGATATGTCTAATATGTTTAATGGTGCAACATCATTTAATCAATCCCTAACTAGTTTTATTTTAACAAATATTGATTTAACCAATGGAATTACAGATATATTTACAGGTGCAACATCTTTCAATAATGGTGAAGCCATAGGAGGTGTAAATAATGCATTAGGACCAGGTTGGACAAATGTATCTAACTATACACAAGCATTTCGCGATAATGGATGTCCCTTAACGGATTCAAATGCTGAACCAGTATATAAATTACCTTCTATATCTGGTACTTTTATATATTCATTTGATAGCAATACAACACCAACTATAACAAATGATTTAATTCCAATTATTACAGCTAGTAATTCTATATCTTTAACAATTATGGACCAAAGATTTATTAATGCAACTGAATATAGGGTAAGTGTATTTTGGCAAGGAATTAGTCCAATTTATGCGGGTGCAATTGGATATGGTGATATTTTAAATGATGATGGTTTAAGTTTTAATAAATCAACAAACTTAAATAACTTTTATCAGGGTAAAAATGTTAAAATTATAAATTTTGATGGAGTACCATTATCCCGCCAAGGAGAACAGTTTAAAAATATTAATAATTTAAGTTTTATACAAAATATTCTTTATACCAAAAATTATCCGTATATTTTAACAAATACAAAATTAGAAAGTTGTTTCTATAACTGTAGTAATTTTAACTCTAGTATAATTAATTGGAACACAACAAATGTTATAAACATGTCTAGTATGTTTCAAAATGCAATTAACTTTAATCAAAACATAACAAATTTTAATACAATTAATGTCACGAATATGAGTTGCATGTTTAAAAATACAGCATTTAATAACTTATTACATTTATTTAGTACAATAAATGTTACCGACATGTCATATATGTTTCAAGATTCACCATTTAACCAACCAATAAGTAATTTTGACACCAGTAAGGTTACAAATATGCGTGGAATGTTCCAACATTCACCATTTAATAACACACTAATTAGATTTAATACTAGTAACGTTACAGATATGTCTTATATGTTTGCTGATGCAACAGCATTTAATCAAAATTTAAATAGCTTTAATACAAGTGCCGTAACAAATATGTCATATATGTTTAAAAATGCATCATCATTTAATCAATTATTTACAAACAGATTTAATACTAGTAAGGTTACAGATATGTCTTATATGTTTTCTGATGCAACTGCGTTTAATCAAATCTTAAATACATTTAATACAAGTGCTGTAATAAATATGTCAAATATGTTTCAAAACGCAAGTTCATTTAATCAAATCTTAAATAATTTTAATACTAGTAAGGTTACAGATATGTCTTATATGTTTTCTGGTGCAACTACATTTAATCAAGATTTAAATACATTTAATACAAATTCCGTAACAAATATGTCTTATATGTTTAATGATGCAAAAGCATTTAATCAATCCTTTTTAGCAAACTTTAATACAAGTAACGTAACAAATATGTCTTATATGTTTTCTGGTGCAACCGCTTTTAATCAACCACTAAATAATTTTAATGTATCAAATGTTATCGATATGTCATATATGTTTTTTAATGCAACAACATTTAATCAAGATTTAGGTAATTTTGTTTTAACAAATATTGATACAAATAATGGAATTGTAAATATATTTACGGGAGCAACTTCATTTAATAATCAAAACTATTCTTTAGATGATGGATGGATTAATGTTGCAAATTATGCACAACCATTTCGAAATAATGGATGTCCATTAAGTAATCAAAATGCATATCCTTTAGTTGGATATTTAAATAACATATCTAATGATTTTATATATTCTTTTGACAATGTTTTAAATGTAACTATAACAAATTCTTTAATTCCAATTATTAATAGTAATAATTCAATATATTTTAGAATTAAAGAACAAAAATTTATTACTGGAACAAACGAATATCAAGTAACCGTAAAATGGAGAACCAATAGTGCAAATTACAATACAATTATAAATAATGATGGTTTAAGTTTTAATAAATTAACGATAGCTAATTTTTATGGAATAAATCAACATTTTTATGGGAGTAACAACGTTAAAATTATTAATTTTAATGGAATACCTTTATCACGACAAGGACAACAGTTCAAAAATTTAACTAATTTAACATTTGAACCAAATTCAGGGTTTCCAGAAATTTTAACAAATACAAGTTTATCTGAATGTTTTAGCGAATGCAATAATTTTAATTCAGATATTTCTAATTGGAACACTAGTAATGTTATAGATATGTCATATATGTTTTCTGGTACATATATATTTGATAAATCATTAAATAATTTCAATACAACTGCTGTAAGAAATATGTCAGGTATGTTTAATCAATCTATTGCATTTAATCAACCATTAACATTATTTGATACCAGTTCTGTTACTGATATGTCTTATATGTTTGCACATACATATACATTTAATCAACCTTTAGATAGTTTTAATACAATCAATGTTATAGATATGTCAAATATGTTTCTTTTTGCTTTTTCATTCAATCAACCATTTAATCAACCAACAACAAAGTTTAATACCATAAATGTACAAGATATGTCTTATATGTTTTCTGGAACAACCAAATTTAATAGCCCTTTAGATAAATTAGATACCTCAAATGTAAGAAACATGTCAGGTATGTTTTCTAGTACTACATCATTTAATTATTATTTAAATACTTTTAATACGTCAAAAGTTACGGATATGTCTGACATGTTTGCCAATGCAACGCGTTTCAATCAATCAATAAGTAATTTTAATACATCAAATGTAACTAACATGTATCGAATGTTTTCTAATGCAATATATTTTGATAAACCATTAACCAATTTTGATACATCAAATGTTACAAATATGTCTGCTATGTTTGTTAATACACAAAATTTTAATCAATCTTTAGTTAATTTTAACGTTTCAAAAGTTACAGATATGTCTAATATGTTTTTAAATGCCACTGCATTTAATCAAGATTTAAGTAATTTTGTTTTAACAAATATAGATACAACTAATGGAATTAAAGATATATTTAAAGGAGCAACATCATTTAATAATGGTGAACCTACAGGTAGTACAACTAAATCATTAGGTAATAACTGGATGAAATTTGCTAATACAATATTATCATATGGTGTTGGATCTGGATTAACTGATACAAATGCATGGCCTTTAATTAATTATATAGGTGGAATATTTATATATTCATTTATAAGTCCCAATGGTTTTAACATTGTAAATAGTCCTCAAACAATACCAATTATTTCGGCATCTAATACAGTATTATATGATATATTATCAGTTAATAATATTGGAACTGTAACTGGACCACCTATTTCGGGAACTATAGTTGATATAACTGTTAGATGGTATTTAAACAAAGTATCTTACACAAATATATTAGGGGATGATGGGTTTAGCTTTAATAAAACATATATGCCTATTGTTAGCGGTGGGGTAAATACTTATGATTCTGGACAAGTTATAGTAAAACAATTTGGCAATATACCTTTTTCTAAAAGTGGTTCCCAATTTATTGGTTTAAACCAACTACAAATTACCGCAACAGATAGTCCTACTATAGTTAATAACACATCATTAAGTAAATGTTTTAAAGATTGCGTTAATTTTAATAATAATTTAACAACATTTAATACAACTAATGTGGTTGATATGTCTTATATGTTTTATAATGCAGTAGCATTTAACAAATCATTAAATAACTTTAATACAACTCTTGTAACAGATATGTCATATATGTTTTACGGTGCAAATGCATTTAATAATGATATTAGTACTTTTAAAACAAACGCGGTAACAAATATGTCTTATATGTTTCAAAATGCATTGGCATTTAATAAATCATTAAGTACATTTAATACAGGTGCTGTAACAAATATGTCCTACATGTTTTTAGGTGCAACTGCATTTAATGGGGATATTAGCAGTTTTAATACAAGTAATGTGACAAATATGTCCTACATGTTTTTAGGTGCAACTGCATTTAATGGGGATATTAGCAGTTTTAATACAAGTAATGTGACAAATATGTCTCATATGTTTGAAAATGCATCATCATTCAATCAAAATATTAATAATTTTAACATGAGTAAACTAATTGATGGATCTTATATGTTTAAAAATGCAAGTAAATACACTAATAATGGAATAACATTTTCCCCATTAATAATTCCATTAACACAACCAAATACACTTCAAGGAATGTTTATGAATTCTATTTTTAATGTTGAAATTAATACAGATAATTTTAATACTTCACAAACAACTAATATGAGTTATATGTTTTATGGTACACCATTTAATCAAAAATTTTGGTCACCACTCGCTAATAAACATTATTTTAATGCATCAAATGTAACGGATATGAGTTATATGTTTTATAATTGTTCCAATTTTAATCAGCCACTTAATGATTGGAAAGTAGATAACATAACTAATGTAGATTATATTTTTACAAATGCATCTAAATTTAATAATGGTGAAACTACTGGTGGTATAACAAATCCATTAGGAGATAATTGGTTAAATGTATTAAATTATCAACAATTATATAGAAATGGAAGTAATCTTACGGATGAAAATGCATATCCTTTATATACAATATCTGGTAATTTTGTATATTCATTTATTAATACTCCATATACAAATATAACACCAGATTTAGTTCCAATTATTACCAATGGAAATTCAATAACATTTACAATTACAAATCAAACATTTATTGGTGGAACAACTGAATATCAAGTAACCATAAGTTGGTCAGGATTAAGATATTTTACTGTTGCTAATGATGACGGATTAAGTTTTAATAAATCTGTATCTGTAAACTTAAATAACTTTTATCAAGGTAAAAATGTTAAAATTATTGATTTTGGTAAAATACCATTATCACGTGGAGGACAACAATTTAAAAATTTAAATCAATTAAATTTTATACAATATTCTGGTTATCCATATATTTTAACAAATACAAGTTTTTCTGAATGTTTTAAAGGTTGTAGTAATTTTAATTCTGATATTTCTAATTGGAATACAACAAATGCTATAGATATGTCTTATATGTTTGCTAATGCAACAATATTTAATAAATCTTTAAGTAATTTTAATACAAGTGCTGTAACAAATATGTCTTATATGTTTTCTGGTGCAACTGCATTTAATCAATCAT
>JACCDX010030307.1_pt1 | contig 33238 bp, 33 predicted proteins | sample 7449681 | NCBI WGS metagenome assembly JACCDX01 (sample SAMN15323450, study PRJNA562643) | freshwater metagenome | isolation source: river surface water | place: USA:Blue River Watershed | collected 2017-08-18
CAAGGGCTTTCAAATGCCAATTTCATTTATGAAATTGGTTAAAAACAAGCACAATTGCTTGTTTTTCATTTGAAAGGGCGAAGCCATGCACAATTTAATGTGAGTTGCGTTAGCAGAGCAAATTTTCACCCCCCTTTTCCTTAAATTGGTTTGTAATGGTATAAATTTTAAACGTATTTAGTGATACCAGTATATAAAAAATAATAGCCTTAAATTGCAGTCCTCGGCCCGGCCGTTAAAGTAACTATACTGATATCACTCAATATTTTTATAAAATAATTTTCATTCACCCTTGAAATGTTCTATTTATGTTCTTATTTTATTCCTATCAAGCAACGAACCCAACCGATAATTCGTGGTTATGAAAACAAACCAAACAATTCATTCCAATATAATTGCTAAATGGCAATTATGCAATCTTTACCAAAGGAACAAACAATGACAAACGCAACAAATACCATTTCCAATGCTTTTGTGCGCCATTTCGAAGCCGATGTGCATGAAGCATATCAACGTAATGGTTCAAAATTACGCGCCACCGTGCGCAATAAAACCAATGTGGTTGGCTTATCCACCACCTTTCAAATTGTGGGCCGGGGTTCGGCCGGCACAAAAACCCGCAATGGGTTGGTGCCGGTGATGAATGTTGACCATCAATCGGTTGAAATTTCATTACAAGATTTTTATGCCGGTGAATGGGTTGATGCATTGGACGAATTAAAGGTAAATATTGACGAACGCATGGTTGCGGTGAATGCCGGTGCCTACGCATTGGGCCGTAAAACCGATGAGTTAATTATTACCGCCCTAACCGATGCCAGCAATGTGGTAACCGGCACCGGCAATTTGGCCGACACCACCGGTTTAACCAAGGACAAAATTTTGGCCGCTTTTGAAAAATTAGGCACCAATGATGTCCCCGATGACGGCCAACGATTTGCAATAGTTGGTTGGCGGCAATGGTCAGAATTATTGGCCATACCCGAATTTGCCAATGCCGATTATGTGGGGGCCGATGCCCTTCCATGGCAGGGCACACAGGCCAAACAATGGTTGGGTTCGTTATGGATGCCCCATTCGGGCCTGCAATTTCAAACCGGCACCACCAATGTGCGCGAAATATTCTGGTATCATAAAACCGCGGTTGGCCATGCTGCTGGTTCTGATGTGCGCACCGATATTTCGTGGCATGGCGACCGCGCCGCTTACTTTATTAATAATATGATGTCCCAAGGGGCCAAAATTATTGATAATAACGGAATTGTCAAAATTCGTTGCCGTGAAGTTTAACCGGCAATGATGCTCGGTGGCTGGGTTTGGTGCCTCTTCTTGTTGTCTCCATTTACACCAAGCCCAGCCACTTTTTTTTCAATTGATTGATTCACTTAACCGCACCAATAATTGCGGTGGGTTATGAATATTATATTACCAAGGGGTTTTGCTATGTCTTCCAGCCTTCAATTTGTCAATTCAGCCTTAATAAAATGCGGTGCCGACGTTATTCAATCGTTTGATGATAACAGCCCGTCAGCCAAGATTGCCAAAAACCTGTATGAAACCACCCGCGATTCATTGCTTTGCCTGTATAATTGGCGTTTTGCCACCAAATTATTCGCCCTTAATTTGGTTGATAATATGGCCGATAATTTACCCAATAATTCGGTGATAACTACTAGTTATCACTATATTTTACCGCAAAATTTTTTACGGGCAATTAGTGTATCAACGGCCGAGGATTACCACCAAACCGAAAAATTTGACATTATTGGCGACCAATTGGTCTGCGCGGTTAACCCGGCCTATCTGTTGGCCATTTACCGCCCATTGGAAACCCAATTCCCGGCTTATTTTGGCCGTTTATTAATTAATTATTTGGCATCCGAATTTTGTATCCCCCTAACCGAGGATATCAATAAAACCAAATTATTCCTAAGCCAATTTCAAAACGACATTAAAAATGCCCGAATGCTTGATGGCCAAACCCAACCATTTCATGCCGTGCAATCTTTCCCATTATGCGAGGCCCGCCAATGACCCTGACCATCAACCAACGCAATTTTTCCAGCGGTATCATTGACGAAAGTTTCTTGGGCCGTTTAAACACCAACCTGTATGCCAATGGGGTAAAAACATGCGAAAATTTTATAATAACCCCCGATGGCGGTATTAAAAAACGCCTTGGCCTGCAATATAAAACCACCCTGCCCGATAATTGCCAAATATTAAATTTGGAATTTGTGGCCAAATATAACCGCATTGCCATTTTATACGACAACCGCACCAATAATGCCGGTTTAATTATTATGGATATTCAGGGCAATAACCGCCAAACCATTGAACTTAATAATTTGGCCAACAAATTTTATGCCTTTCAATTCACCGAAACCGCCTTTGGTGTATTGGTAACCCACCCCGATACCCCAATGCAAAAATTTTTATATAATGCCACCACCGGCCAATTTACCTTTGAACCATTTGATTTTTATATTGGGGCCAACCAATTAACCGGTATGCCATTTGTTAGTTTTCCCAACAGCGCGGTTGCCCTTACCCCATCGGCCCTGAGCGGAAATAACATCAGCCTATCCAGCAATATTGACTATTTTACCGCCAATCATTATAAAACCGAATTTCGTTTGAATGGCGGGCAATTTTATGTAACCGGTTATGTAACCGCGCGTTTGGTTACTGGTTTTACATTGGCCCCATTTACCAGCACCACCGCCACCACCATATTTACCGAGGGGGCATTTAGCCCCAAAAATGGCTACCCATTAACCGTGGCCAGTTATCAGGGCCGGTTATTGATTGGCGGAAGCCGCAGTTTCCCCAACCGCATTTTTGCATCCAAAATTGGTATTCCCTATAATTTTACCTTGGGGGTGAACGATAATGACGGGTTTGATTTCACCCTGAACGGGCGGGGCAACGAAAAAATTGTAAAAATACAGGTCAATACTTTCCCCGAAATTTACACCAATTTTGGCGAATGGAGCATACCCAGCAACGATTTCACCCCCAATAATTTATTGGTGCAACCCGGGCGCGATTTGGGGGTTGATGATAGCCAAAAAATTACCCCGGCCGAGGGAAGCACCATAATGATAACCAATAATAACCAAGATATTACCAGACGTAGTTGGGTGCAAATTAATAACACATTCCAATATGATATTTTGAATTTTGCCAGCAAGGATATAAGCACACAATGCCAAAAAATTATTTATGTCAGTGGCCTTAAATATCTGCTTGCCATAACCAATGACAATAAATTATTGGCCATTTCATATTATACCAACCAACAAATTTTTGGTTTTACTTTATTTACCCTGCCGGCCGGACAAATATTAGACATTGCCCCATATAATAACAGCTTTTGTGTGGTGGTGCGGGTTTTAAACCAAAATATATTATTATATTATAATATAGAAACCGAATGCTTTGCCGATTTTTGGCAGGAACAAACCCTTAACGCAACCCCAACATTGGATGCCATCTACCGCAACCAACAATCGGTTATCATGCGGGTTGATGACGGGGCTTACCAAACAATAACCACCCCGGCCAATGGGGTCATAAACAACCCGTTTGCCAACCAAAATACCCGTTTGGGCATGGCTTATAGTGCAATATGCGCTCCCCTTCCGCATTTTGAACAGCCGGTTTCCATGAATAATGCCACCGCATTTCGCGTGCATAAAGTGGGTTTTTTAACCCATAAAACCAAATTATTATTATGCAAAATTTTAAACAATTATTATCTGCGCCGGCTTGATGGCGGGCTGACCCCCAATGCCGAACCATATAATGGTTGGCACGAAATACCATTATTGGGTTGGCACCATAATGCCCAAAACGAAATATGGCGTATTGACCATAACCACCCGAATGATTGCCAAATTTTGGCCATCAAGGAATATGTAACCATTAACCAAAGGAGTTAACCATGAGCGCAAGCAATTTAGTAGATTTACCATTCAAAGTGATTGATTATGGGTTACAAACATCGTTTGACAAAAAGGTGGCCGCCCGCCGGCAAGACCTTGAAAACCAACGTGTGGCCCGCCAAACCCAATTATTGGATTTACAAAAAAACCAACAATTGCAACAATTAAACCAAGAAACCGCCCGCCAAAGCGGGGCATTATTGGCCAAATATGCCCGCGGCAATATTGTTAATTCGGCAACCGCCAAAAATGCCCTTGATGTTGTGCAAAATAATGCCAAGGAGCAAGCCAATTATATAAACGAAAAGGCCCGTTTATCGGCCCCCATTGCCCGCCAATATTACCCCCCTAATCGTTCGGGCCGTTTATTAACATTTGCTTCATCATTATTAAATTAAGGGGGCATTATGGATAATTTAACCCCCGAAGTAATGAAATTTTTCATTGATAATGCCACCGGCATTGGTTTGGGCTTTGCCGGTATGTATATGATGTACCGATTATGCGACAAACATTTAAACAAAATTTCTGACCGGTTGGAATATTTGGGTGATGTCATACAAACCACCGCCATCAGCCAAAAAACCAGCATTATCAATTGTGAAAAATCGTTATTTCACCTTAACGAACAAATGCACCAATTAAAGGATTTTAACTAATGAATACCAAGGATTACATTAAACAAAACGAGGGTTGCCGCACCAAACCATACCACGACACGCGGGGGTTTTTAACCATTGGTTATGGGCGTAATTTAACCATTAATGGCATTTCCAATGCCGAGGCCGAAATAATGTTGGATAACGATTTTCATAACGCCCTGCAAACCGCCTTTGCCCTGCCCTATTTTCATTTATTAAACGAGGCAAGACAAGCCGCGATAGTAGATATGGTTTTTAATTTGGGGGCGCGGGGTTTTCAAAAATTTGTTAAATTGAACAAAGCCCTGTCCGTGCAGGATTATAATCAGGCCGCGATAGAAATTTTGAATAGCGCATGGGCGGGGCAAGTAAAAACCCGCGCCCAAAATTGCGCCCAAATGATTCAAACCGGTGAATTTATAAATTAAACATTGAACAGAATGGAACGATAGGAAAAGTAAATGGCTAAAACAAAAAATACAAATTGTGCACAAAAATTGTCCGATGACTTACCCAAATTATTGCAAGATATTTTGGCCGACTGCCAATCGCTAACCAAGTCAGACGACCCCGAATTTACCCATTCCATTATGGAAAAACATAAATCGTTGAAATTAATTTTGCAAAATATTGAATTATTATTGGCATTAAACCCCCCGCAAACCGATAATGAATCTGAAACCGTGCATTCATTAATTGAATCGGCGCGGGCGGCATTAAACCAATTGGAACAATAATGCAAAAGGTCAATTTTGAATTATTTATTATGATATGGTTGCAGTTAGAGGGCAAAAAATTCCCGGCCCATCAACGCACTATTGCCCATTTTTTACAAAATGCCATCAATGATGGGGAAAAACAATTGCTTTTAATGGCCTTTCGTGCCTCGGGCAAATCGACCATTGTTGGTTTATTTTGTGCGTGGTTGTTATACCAAAACCCCAATTGCCGTATATTAATTTGTTCGGCCGAACAAAATTTGGCCACCAAAATGGTGCGTTCGGTCAAGGGCATGTTTGACAAACACCCCCTGTTAAAACCCCTGAAACCCCATAAATTAAGCCAATGGGCCGCCGATGAATTTACCATTAACCGCCCCGAAATATTGCGCGACCCCAGCATGGTGGCCCGCGGTATTTTTGGCAATATTACCGGCTTTCGGGCCGATGTCATCATTTGTGATGATGTGGAGGTGCCGAATAATTGTGATACAGCCGATAAACGGGCCATATTGCGCGAACGATTGGCCGAAATTGATTTTATATTAACTCCAAACGGCACGCAATTATATGTTGGCACCCCCCATTGCCATGATTCATTATATAATTATTCGCAAAACCCGGCCGAACCCGCATTTTTACAGGAATTCCACCGCCTCTATTTGCCGATTATCAACGAACATGGCAAATCCAGTTGGCCCGAAAAATACCCGCTACCCGCCATAGAAAATTACAAAAAACGCCATGGCCTGGCCAAATTTTTATCACAAATGATGCTGGAAAGCGTGCCATTAAGCGATAATTATTTTAACCCGGCGCAATGCCAAATTTACCGCGACCCATTACATTATGAACAGGCCAATGGGGCCCAACAATATAGCATTGCCAACCAACGTATTTATTCGGCCAGTTGCTATTGGGACCCGGCCTTTGGCGGGGGTGATGCCTCGGTGGTGGCCGGGGTCTTTACCGATGGGGCCGGCAATTATTATATTCACGATATTTTATATATATCCACCCCCAACCCGCAATCGCCCGATAACGCCCAAAACCAATGCCACCAAGTGGTTGATTTTTTGGTGCGCAATTATATACCCAATATAATGGTGGAATCGAACGGGTTAGGCAAGTTTTTACCGGCATTATTGCGCAAAATTATCCACGAACGCGGTATAAATGCCGCGGTGGTCGCCAAAAACCAAACCACGCAAAAAAATGCCCGTATCACCAATGCCCTGAACGCCCCATTACATGCCGGGGCAATATGGGTGCATGAATCGGTTATGCGCACCAAATTTTACCACGAACTGCGCGATTTTAACCCCAACCGCACCAATAATGCCGATGACGGATTGGATGCCGTGGCCAATGCCATTTTGCACGAACCCATTCGCCTTTCCACCCATACACCCACTATCACCCGCCCGGTGGTTGGGAATCATAGTGTTTATAATGTAAAGTAAGACTTACTTCTTCGCCTTTTTTTCCAATAATTCCACGGCTTCGCTGACTGACAGGGTGGTTTTGCCCTTGGGCAGAGATGCCAGAGCGCGCCCCCATTGTATATAGGGGCCATAACGGCCTGACTTTTGCACAATTTTGCCCCCCTTGGGGTGTTCGCCAATGTCAGTTTCTGGGGTTTTGGGCTTTTTATCGCCACCACTGCTAATAATTTCCATGGCGCGGTTTAAGCCAATTTCCAGCGGGCTGTCCTCCTTGATATTATAATATTGGCCATTATATTTCAAATATGCCCCAAATTTGCCAAAATCGGTTAAAATATCCAATCCGTCATTGGGGTTTTGCCCCACCACCCGTGGCAGGGCCAATAATTGCAGGGCCAATTGCAATGTAACCGCCTCGGGTTTGGTATTTTTGGGTATGGCGGCATTTTTGGGTTTTTCGGTTTTTGTGGGGGCGGCGCGTTGCACATAAATACCAAACGGCCCCTTGCGCAGGCTGACCTCTAAACCATTAGTATCATTGCCCAAAACTCTTGGGTAATCATCGGCTGGGTTTATGGGTTCACCATCCTCGGTTTCGGCATTTTTCATGCTCCCTATATTTTGTTTATAATTGCAATTGGGGTAATTGGAACAGGCAATATAAGCCCCAAATTTACCAAAATTCAACGCCAAATTGCCACCATCGCATTTGGGGCATTGGCGGTTTTTGATTAAAATTTCGCCCAAAGTTTTATCTAGCCGTTCGCGAATTTCCTTATTTTGCAATTTGCTGGAATCAGATATTATGGCGTTAAATTCCTCCCAAAATTTGCCTAACAGGGTTTTCCACGCCATATCGCCATTGGAAACATCGTCCAATTGATCCTCCATTTGGGCGGTGAATATGGTATTAAAAAATTTGTCATAATATTCGCTTAAAAATTGTGACAATATCATACCGCGCCCATCGGGCACAAATTTGCGGGCTTCCAGCGCCACATATTCGCGTTCTTGTAAAACCTTTATAATGGTGGCGTAGGTTGACGGCCGGCCAATACCGGCTTCCTCTAACTTTTTAATTAACGATGCCTCGTTATATCGCGGGGGTGGCTCGGTAAAATGTTGCTTGGTTTCGTATTTTTGCACCTGTATTGCTTCATTCTCGCTCAACGGGGGTAATTTCTTGCTTCCCTCCTCATCATCGTCCGAATCCACTTGATATAATGTTAAAAAACCATCAAATTTAATAATATGCCCGCTAGCGGTTAAGCCAATTTCGTTATTTTTATCGGCTATATAAATGGTGGTGGTGTCAATATCGGCACTGCTCATCTGGCTGGCGACCATGCGGTTCCAAATCAGGCGGTATAATTTCAACTCATCATTATTTAAACTATCCGAAATACTATCGGGGCGCAGGTTAATATCGGTGGGGCGAATGGCTTCGTGGGCTTCCTGTGCATTTTTGCTCTTGGTTTTATACATGCGCGGGGCATTGGGCAGGTATTTATCGCCAAACACCTGTTCTATCATGGTGCGGGCGGTTTTTATGGCATCCATACCCACCGAAATACTATCGGTTCGCATATAGGTAATCAAGCCAATTGATTCACCCTGTATTTCCACGCCCTCGTATAATTTTTGGGCAACCTGCATGGTTTTTTGGGCACTAAACCCCAATTTACGCGATGCATCCTGTTGCAGGGTTGAGGTTGTATAGGGGGCAAAGGGGTTGCGCTTGCTTTGTTTGCGTTCAATATTATGCACCGAAAATTGTGATTGGTCAATTTTATCGGCATATTTAACCGCCATTTGTTCGTTTTCTATGGCGTGGGCATCCAACTTTTGGCCATTAATATGGGTTAATTTGCCGTTAAATGGGGCATTTTTGCCCTGTAAAAGCACTGGTATTGACCAATATTCGGTTTTTTTGAATTTATTAATTTCCAATTCGCGTTCGCAAATTATGCGCAGGGCGGCCGATTGCACCCGCCCGGCCGATTTAGACCCCGGCAATTTGCGCCATAAAACCGGTGAGAGGGTAAAACCCACCAAATAATCCAACGCCCGGCGGGCAAGATATGCATTAACCAAATTCAAATCAATATCACGCGGGTGTTGAATGGCATGGTTAACCGCATTTTTGGTAATTTCGTGAAACACAATGCGGTGCACCACTGGTATTTTTTGAAACAGGCCCGACTTCTTTAATTCCTCGGTAATATGCCACGAAATGGCCTCGCCCTCGCGGTCAGGGTCAGTTGCCAGATATAACTTTTGTATATTTTTGCAATTTTCGGCTATCAATTGCAGGTTTTTCTTGGCACGGGGCGATACCTCCCACACCATCGCAAAATCCTCGCTCGGCTTAACCGAACCATCGGTGGGCGACAGGTCACGAATATGCCCCATGGAAGCAACGACCTTAAAATCGCCCCCCAAATATTTATTGATTGTTTTGGCCTTGGCCGGTGATTCCACCACAACTAAATTTTTTGTCATGCCCCTGTATTATCATTTTATTTTAAACATGCAATTTTTTTTTCAATTTTATCCAATGATTCTTGTTACAACCAATTGAAATTAAAAAAATCGCTTGAAAAAAATATGAACTGGTTTAATAATGACTGCTATAATTGCAAAAAGAAGGTTACAAAATGGCACAAAATATTAACAAAATTGTATTGGCTTATTCGGGTGGGTTGGATACCTCGGTTATTTTAAAATGGTTGCAGGAACATTACCGCGCCGAGGTCATTACCTTTACAGCCGATTTAGGACAGGGCGAGGAATTGGAACCCGCCCGCAAAAAGGCCGAAATGTTTGGCATAAAACAAATATTCATTGAGGATATTCAAGAAGAATTTGTGCGCGATTTTGTGATGCCAATGTTCCGCGCCAATTGTTTATACGAGGGGCAATATTTATTGGGAACCTCTATCGCCCGCCCATTAATTGCCAAAAAACAAATTGAAATTGCCAAAATGGTGGGGGCCGATGCGGTTTCGCACGGGGCCACCGGCAAGGGGAACGACCAAGTGCGTTTTGAATTGTCATATTACGCATTAAACCCATCAATTAAGGTGATAGCCCCATGGCGCGAATGGGATTTAATGTCACGCACCAAATTATTGGAATATGCCGAACGGCACCAAATACCGATAGCCAAGGACAAACGCGGTGAAGCACCATTTTCGGTTGATGCCAATTTATTACATATTTCGGCCGAGGGCAAAGTGTTGGAGGACCCAGCCCTGCCGGCCCCCGAATTTGTTTATTCACGCACCACCCACCCCAAGGATGCCCCCAATACGCCCGAGGATATAAGCATAGAATTCAAAAATGGCGACCCAATTGCTGTCAATGGCGTGCCATTATCACCGGCCGCCATGTTAAAAAAATTGAACGAACTGGGCGGTAAACACGGCATTGGCCGTTTGGATATGGTGGAAAACCGCTTTGTGGGTATGAAATCACGCGGGGTTTATGAAACCCCCGGGGGCACCATTTGGCAATATGCCCACCGCCAAATTGAATCAATTACCTTAGACCGCGAATCAATGCATTTAAAGGACGATATTATGCCCCGTTATGCCAAAATGATTTATAATGGTTTTTGGTATGCGCCCGAACGCATTATGTTACAGGCCTTAATTGATAAATCACAGGAAAATGTTGATGGCGAAGTGATATTGCAATTATACAAGGGCAATATGACCTGTTTGGGGCGCAAATCTAAAAAATCATTATATTCCATGGCCCATGTTACATTTGAGGAATCAGCCGTTTACGACCACCATGATGCGGCCGGTTTTATTCAATTAAATGCCCTGCGTTTAAAATTAATTGCCCGCCGGGCCATGAACCAAGGAAATTGAGTATGAACAAATTTTTGCAATTATTTTTTATATTATGCATGGTGGTGGTTATTACCGCCTGTGATAAAAAGAAACCACCCGAATATGTGGAATACCCGCCCGAGGAAATGTATAACGAGGCATTGGGTTTCTTTAAGGAAGGCAAATATAAAAAGGCCGCCCCGGCATTTGAGGAAGTGGAAAAAATTCACCCCTATTCTGATTGGGCCCGGCGCGCGCAAATTATGGCCGCCTACGTATATTATTTGTCAGACGATTACGCCAATGCCATATTAAATTTGGACAGGTTTATTGACCTATACCCCAATGACAACCAAACCCAATATGCCCGCTATTTAAAGGCCATGTCGTTTTATGAACAAATTTCCGATGTGCGACGCGACCAAGACTTTACCTATCAGGCATTAAAGGAATTGGACAATATAATTACATTATACCCCGATTCCGATTACGCCCGCGATGCAAGGTTAAAACGCGATTTGGCGGTTAACCACTTGGCCGGCAAGGAAATGGAAGTTGGGCGGTTTTATATTATCCGTGCCGATTGGGCGGCCGCCATTAACCGGTTTAGGATTGTGGTTGACCAATTTCAAACCACCACCCACGTGCCCGAAGCCATGGCCCGTTTGGTTGAATTATACTTAACCATTGGCGTGCGCGACGAGGCGGTGCGTATAGGGGCCGTATTGGGGGCCAATTACCCGGATTCTTATTATTATAAATGGGCCTTTGCCTTACTTAATAACAAACCGGTGCCGGCATTTGAACCGGACAAGGAAACCCCCAAAAAGACCTTTGTCAAAACCATTGCGCCAACTCAGTAATTGTAGGGGCAGTAATTATAAAGGAGAGGGGGCATTATGTCACGTATAGAAAAACGCAATCAACGGGCCAAATCGCCCAATTTTGCCCCGGCATTTGTCAAACGCCTAATCCCCCCCTATCAATTATTATCCGAGGAGGGGTTGCAGGCGATAGAATCCCGCGCTGATGAAATATTGCAAGAGGTGGGTATAGATTACCGCGGTGATGACGAGGTTTTGCAATTATTCAAACAGGCCGGTTGCGATGTTAAGGGCGAACGGGTGCGTTTTGCCCGTGGCCTTGCCCGCCAATTATGCCAAACCGCCCCGCGTGAATTTGCTTGGCATTCACGCCACCGGGAAAAATCGGTGGTTATTGGCGGCGATAATATGGTATTTGCCCCGGTATATGGGGCCCCCTTTGTCCGCAACCTGCAAGACGGGCGCAGATATGGCACATTGAACGATTTTGAAAATTTTGTCAAATTGGCCTATATGGCCCCGGCCATTCATTCCAGCGGGGGTGTGGTCTGCGAACCATGCGATATACCGGTCAATAAACGGCACCTGCGCATGGTATATAGCCATATAAAATACAGCGATAAACCATTTATGGGCATAATAACCGCGCGTGACAGATGCGTTGATTCCCTGCAATTGGCCCGCATTTTATACGGGGCCGAATTTATGGATAAAAATGCGGTTATTATGGCCAATGTCAATGCCAATTCCCCATTAATGATTGACAAGGTCGCTTCACAGGCGGCATTGGAATATTCGCGCGCCAACCAACCCATCATTATTGCCCCCTTTATTTTAAGCGGGGCGATGGGCCCGGTCTCAGTGGCCGCATCGGTGGCGCAGGCCCTGGCCGAGGCGATGAGCTTCATTGCCTTAACCCAAATTATTCGCACCGGGGCACCGGTTTTATGGGGGGCCTTTTTATCCTCTATGTCGCTTCGTTCGGGGGCCCCCACCTTTGGTATGCCCGAACCGGTCTTGGGCCATTATGTTATTGGCCAATTGGCCCGCCGTTTGGGGGTGCCCCTGCGCACCGGCGGTTGTTTAACCGCCGCCAAACTGCCCGATGCCCAATCGGCCTACGAATCAGCCGATTCCATGCATTCCACCGTGCTGGCCGGGGCCAATTTTGTTTTACATTCTGCCGGTTGGCTGGAATCGGGCTTGGTCGCCAGTTATGAAAAATTTGTGCTGGATGCCGACCGGTTGGGGGCCTATTGCAAAATGTCGCAGGGCGTGGCAGTTGACGATAACGGCCTGGCCCGCGGTGTCTATGACGAGGTTCCCCCGGCCGGCCATTTCTTGGGGTGCACCCACACCATGAATAATTACGAAACTGCCTTTTACGAATCCCCCTTGGCCGATATAGACAGCTATGAACAATGGCGCGACAACGGCCAAACCGACACCGCCGCCCGCGCCAACCAATATTATTTGAAACAATTGCAACAATATACCCCGCCCAAGTTGGACCCCGCCATTGACGAGGAATTATTAGAATATATACATAAAACCGAATCGGCCCAACCTGATGCTTGGTATTAAAAAAGCCACATTTCACCCCATCTAATCGGTTAGAAAAAAATTTATGAACGCATTGGCAAGCTAGCCAACTTGCCTTCATAAATTTTTTTCTGCCCTCTATCTGGGGCAAACTGAGGCTTTTTTATCCCGCACAAGCAAATTCTATAATATCTATCTGGTGCAAATAAAGACATTTTAAGAATTTTGATAACCTGATTTTGGCCTATCACATCGGTTAGAAAAAATTTTTGGAACGCATGTATTAATACATACACTTGCCTTCATAACTTTCAAATGCCAATTTCAATTTATTGAAATTGGATAAAAATATGCCCGTTTTGCAAAGCAAAACAATGTTATAATTTTTTCATGTTTTTCAATGAACTTCTTATTTTTGGGGGGCAAAGCCATGTACAAGTGATTATGATGAAAATGGCGGTTGCGCCCTAAATAATTAAGTGCAGAACAGATTTTCACCCCACTTTTCCTTAAATTGGTTTGTAATGGTATAAATTTTAAACGTATTTAGTGATACCAGTATATACCCAATTTTTTAACAAAAGTTACATTTATAATCAAAATTCACTTGATTTTTTGGTGTTAAAGGTCTATTAATTGCATGAGTGAAGCAACCAAGGAATAACATGAAAAGAACTAAAGAAGAAATACGGGCTTTGGCAGCCGAACAAGATAAAAAAGCCAATGAATGGTTAAAGAACAACTTTACCGAAAAAGAGTTTCTGCAAAATGAAGCCAGAGCGCATAATCATGCAAAGTTAATGAGCATAGCCCGTGCATTATAAGCGGATTTAATTAAATGCGCGATAGAAAATATCATAATGACAGGGTTGAATTGATAATTGAATTATGCAATAAAGTTATTGCTGATAAAAAATTTCAGAATAAGGGCTTGGTATTAACAGGTGAATTTGATGATTTTGTTAAATTATCATGGAGAATTATAGATGAGATTAAAGCCATAGCCGAAGATGAAGAAAGTTTGCTACAATCATCAAAAACACTTGCAGTTTATATTTATATTATAACCGCAAGCCATGATAATCGTTTGTTCTATTTTAATGAAAATAATGTTAACCCCGAATTGTTAATAGAAGCCAAATTGGCATTTATAAATAACCTAATCATAACATTGCCCTTGAATTGGCCAATATTACAGATGATAAACAAAAAAATTTATTGATTGCAACATTTAAAAACCATTGGAAAAAATGCCAAATTTATATTAATAAGCATTTTAAAACATTTTTTACTCTATATAGTGGCGCAATTTTATATGAAAATAATGTTTATAGAGGAAAAAAACAAGATTTTTTAGAGATTTATAAATATATAGATGTGATATGCCAAGTGCTTATTGCGTTTTATGCAGACAATCCAGAAGAAATTATGCAGTTAAATAATGAATTTGCAAATGACGATATAATAAACCTACCTGAGTTTCAATTTATTGATTAATTTTAAAAAAATTGCATATACTAAAAATACCAAATGGCATGTTTTTCATTAAAAAGGGCGAACCCATGCACAAGTGGTTATGATGAAATAGCGGTTGGCCATGAATCAATAAGGGGCACAGAGCAAATTTTTAAGCACCATTTCCCTAAATTGTATGTAATGACATTATTTTTAATCGTATATAGTGATACCAGTATAAGCGATGTGATTAAATATTTGTTTGTGTATTCAAATAATCATTGAAATGGCACTATGATTATGCTATTTTATGGGCAAAAGAGGTAGCAAAATGAAATGTGTGGTTTTAAAGGAAATTCGCCCCGGTGAAACACGGGTGGCATGTAACCCCGAAATTGCCCAAAAATACATTCAAATGGGTTTTGATGTATGGGTGGAGCAGGGCGCGGGGGAGCTTTCAAGCTTTGCCGATGACGATTACCATAAAATGGGGGCAAAAATTGTGGCAAATCGCCACGATTTATTAAATAATGCCGATATTATCTTAAAGGTGCAACGGCCAACCCTTGATGAATGCGACTATTTACCCGAAAATGCATCGTTAATTACCCATTTGTCGGCCCGTATAGACAAGGAATTATTACAAAAATTGGCGGTCAGGAAAATTCGGGGCTTTGCCATGGATTTATTACCGCGTATTTCGCGCGCCCAGAGCATGGATATTTTGTCATCACAGGCCAATTTGGCCGGTTACAAGGCGGTATTGGATGCGTGCGATATGTATCCACGCGCCCTGCCGATGATGATGACAGCCGCCGGCACCGTGCCACCGGCCAAGGTATTGATTATGGGGGTGGGGGTTGCCGGTTTACAGGCGATTGCCACGGCCAAACGGCTGGGGGCGGTGGTTATGGCCACCGATGTTCGCCCGGCAACCAAGGAACAGGTTGAATCGCTTGGGGGTAAATTTGTGGCGGTGGAGGACGAAGAGTTCAAAAATGCCCAAACTGCCGGTGGTTATGCCAAGGAAATGTCGGATAGTTATAAGGCCAAACAGGCCGCATTAATTAGCGAAACCATTAGCAAAATGGATATTGTTATTACCACCGCATTAATACCCGGCCGGCCGGCCCCCAAATTGGTCAGCGAGGACATGGTAAAAACGATGAAAAATGGTTCGGTCATTTTGGATATGGCAGTTGAAACCGGTGGCAATTGCCCATTAAGCGAATGCGGTAAAGTGGTTAAAAAATATGGGGTTACCTTGATTGGTTATGACAATATTCCGGCCCGCCTGCCCAATTCGGCCAGCAATTTATTTGCGAAAAATTTGTATAATTTTATGCAGTTGATAGTTGATAAGCAAACAAAAACCCTGAATATTAACCATGAAGATGAGATAATAAAGGGTTGCTTGGTTTGCGAAAATGGGGCGATAATTCACCCTGAATTATTGTAATAAAATTTTAAAGGAGAAAAATAATGCAACCTGCTGAAATATCGCAACAAATGGAAAAAATGAGCGAAAGCTTATTGATTTTATCCAACCAAGTGGGACAATTGAATGTCCATGACCAGATGATGGCGGCAACCCCATTTTTTGCCCTTTTTACCGCTTTTGTTTTGGCTTGCTTTGTTGGGTATCATGTGGTTTGGTCGGTAACCCCGGCCCTGCATTCGCCATTGATGGGGGTCACCAACGCCATATCATCGGTTATAATTGTTGGGGCCATTTATGCGTTGGGGGCGGCATCCAGCTATTGGTCGGCCGGTTTTGGTTTTGTGGCGGTTGTATTGGCATCGGTTAATATTTTTGGTGGGTTTGTGGTAACAAGGCGAATGCTTGGCATGTTCAAGAAAAAACCCAATCAATCCGCTAAACATTAAGGGGCACATCATGGAACATATTACACCTTATTTATATCTTGTTGCTTCAATATTGTTTATTTTGGCATTAAAGGGCTTGTCGCACCCCGAAACTTCACAACGCGGTAATTTGCTGGGTATGGTGGGCATGGCCATTGCCATTGGCACTACTTTGCTTAACCCTTCGGTTAAATCCTATATTCCCTTTATTGTGGCATTATCAATTGGGGGCACCATTGGCACGGTAACGGCCCTGCGCATACAAATGACCGCCCTGCCACAATTGGTGGCGGCATTCCACAGCTTGGTGGGTTTGGCGGCGGTTTTTGTGGCGGCCGGGGCATTTTATGACCCGGTGGCCATGGGTATTGGCCAATCGGGCTATATACCGGCCGGGGCTTTGGTTGAAATGGGCTTGGGCACGGCCATTGGGGCAATTACCTTTACCGGTTCGGTGGTGGCATTTGGCAAATTACAGGGCATTATGGGTTCGGCCCCCAAGGTTTTCAGTGGCCAACATAGCCTGAATTTGGGTTTGGCCATTGCTATTATTGCCCTTATTGCCTTATTTGCATTCACTGGTTCGGGTATAGTATTTTGGTTAATTGTGCTTGCCTCCTTCGCCTTGGGTTATTTATTAATAATACCAATTGGCGGGGCCGATATGCCGGTGGTGGTTAGCATGTTAAATTCATATTCCGGTTGGGCCGCTTGTGGTATTGGTTTTACATTGGGTAATATTGCCTTAATTGTAACCGGTGCATTGGTGGGGGCTTCGGGGGCCATTTTGTCCTATATAATGTGCAAGGGCATGAATCGTTCCATCATTAATGTTATTTTGGGCGGTTTTGGGGCCGAGGCCGGTGGGGCAGGCCCAACCGCTGACATGGGCGACAAGGTGGTCAAACAGGGTTCGGCCGATGATGCCGCATTTATTATGAAAAATTCGTCTTCGGTTATTATTGTGCCCGGTTATGGTATGGCGGTGGCACAGGCCCAACATGCCCTGCGTGAAATGGCCGATATTTTGAAAAAACACGGGGTTTCGGTGCGTTACGCTATTCACCCGGTGGCGGGCCGTATGCCCGGCCATATGAATGTTTTGCTGGCCGAGGCCAATGTCCCTTACGATGAGGTATTGGAATTGGACGAAATTAACCGCGATTTTGCATCAACCGATGTGGCATTTGTGATAGGTGCCAACGATGTTACCAACCCCAGTGCCAAAAATGACAAAACATCGCCCATTTATGGTATGCCAATATTGGATGTAGAATCAGCCGGCACGGTGCTATTTATCAAACGTTCCATGGCTTCGGGTTATGCCGGTGTGGAAAACCCCTTATTTTTCAGGGACAACACCATGATGTTATTTGGCGATGCCAAGGCCGTGGTGGAGGGCGTGATAAAGGCGATGGAATAAGTCTTGGCGCAAGGCCAAGCTTAATATTTAAAATTTAAGGGGGAAAATGGGGTGGCTAATCGGACTTGAACCGACGGCCCTCGGAATCACAATCCGATGCTCTAACCAACTGAGCTATAGCCACCATTGGTAGGGGGTTTATGGAATAAAAATTCAAAAGTCAAGTGTTTTTTTGTATATAGTAAAAATACCAAATACCTTTAAAATTAATACCATTAATTTTTAAAGGTATTTGCTGGATTTTTACATAGTAGGGGGGTTCACAAGGGGGGTGAAAATGGCGGTTGCGTTAGCAGAGCAAATTTTCACCACCCTTTTACCAAAATAGGTTTGTAATGGTAATATTTTTAAACTTATTTAGTAATACCAGTATATACCCGAAATACCCAATATAATTAAAATTAATACATATTAATTTTAAACATATTTGGTATTTTTACTATATTAAAAGTTAATAATATCCTTGATGGTAATCAACACAAACACCCCACCCAAAAATACGATGCCAATACGGAACATCCATTGTTGAAATGCATCGGGCAGGGGGCGGCCGATAATTTTTTCAATGGCCAATAATACCAAATGACCGCCATCAAGCACCGGCAGGGGGAATAGGTTCAAAATACCCAAATTGATGGATAACATAACCGTGAATGACAGAAAGGATAAAAGGCCCAATTGGGCAAAGTCGTTGGTTAATTTGGCTATCATAACCGGCCCGCCCAAATCGGCAACGCCCCCGTTAAAAATATGCCCCAAGCCATATAGAGTATCGGTTATGACCCCAATGGTGCCAGTAAAGCCAATTTTTATGGCATCAAAAAATGCAACCGGTTTATATTTTAATGGTTGGGCCTGTGCCCCCAGCCGGTAAACCGGTTTGCCGTTGCTGTCGCTGGCTATTACATCGGGGCGAATGAATAATTGCACCTCTTGGCCATTGCGGTCAATCACAAATGCCAATTGTTCACCGTTTGAATTGGCAATATGGGTGCGCAAATCCTCAAACGTTTTAATGGTGTCGCCATTAATGCTAACAATGCGGTCAAGGGCCATAATACCCCCGGCCTGTGCGGCCGAATTGGCCTGCACCGCCCCAATAATGGGGGGTATTTCGGTGCGTTTTTCGGGCACACCAAACGACAAGGCAATAATAACCAACATTATAAAACCATATACAAAATTGGCCAATGGGCCGGCAAATATAATAACCGCCCGTTTGAAAATGCTTTGGTTATGAAATGAAAATTTGCGTTCGCTTGCGGGAATTTGTTCGTCAATTTCTTTTATTGATTCGGCACTCATGCTGGCCATTTCGCCCTGCATTTTTACATAACCGCCCAATGGCAATAATGAAATGCGCCAACGCGTGCCATATTTATCGTTAAAGCCGACAATTTCCTTGCCAAAGCCAATGGAAAAAACCTCCACCCGCACACCGGCCCAACGGGCGGCTAAAAAATGCCCCAATTCATGCACAAATATTAAAATGGTTAAAACAATTATAAAATTGCCATAACCAATTGTTCCTAACAAATTATCAAACATTTTTTTCCTTTTTTATGTGTTATTAATAATGTGATTCCCCAACATTGAAATGTAATTTTTAAATTAAATGGGTTTGCGAAAAAACATTTCGGGTTTTATTTGCCCAACATCCTGTATAAATTTTTGGTAATGGGGGTGGGTTTTGTAATCATATTCTTGGGTGGTATAAATTTCGTTACCCAAAAAACCAATATGGTATTTTTGGAACAAATCCTCGCGGAATAGGGGGATACCGTGGGGAACATATGTATTATATTTTGCCCGTAATTTAAAACATAAATTATCAAATTCCTTGGAATTTACAAAATTATGGAATAATTTTTGGCAAATTTGCATAATTTCTTGGTTGCGTAATTTTTTGGTTGTATCATCGGCACCTTTGCCAATTAATTTGAATTGTTGGTGTTCAATAATAATGTCGGGGGTAAAAAGACATAAATTATTACCGGCCGCCAATAAATATTGAATGGTATCGCTATAAAAATGGCTGGTTTTAATGGGGTTTAGGCCGACAATACGCATAAATTCGTTTGAAACAAAAACAAATTCATTCATAAATGGGGCGCGGTAGTTATCCTGTAAATTTAACACCGGTTTAATTTTTAAATATTGTTTTATTTTATTGTCAAATTGAGGGGTTTTGGGGTAAAAATCATCGGCTATATACCCGTAAAATTCCTCGTTCGGGTATTTTGCGGTTATATAATCGCAATGGGTTATGTCGCCATAGCTGGGGGGTACCCGTTCAATTATAACATTACCGGGAAATTCAATGCCATTATATGAATCATCATCGACATCTATAACCAATAATATTTTAGAAACAACCCCCAAATGTTGAAATACTTGGCATTTTTCCAAACATTCTTTTGGGCGCTTGCGTGTGGCCATTATGAACATGTTACACCTATTTGTTAACCAAAGTTAAAAAGCGATTCCAGCGGATAAATTCCCAAAATTTGCCATCGCCATAATGGCTGTTCCATGAAAAGAATACCAAATAGGCCCGGCCCACCAAATTTTCCACCGGTATATATCCCACCTCGGTCAATACGCGGCTATCGTTGGAATTATCGCGGTTGTCGCCCATGGCAAAAATATGGCCTTCGGGCACAATATATTCCTGTGTGTTATCCAAATACCCTTTGTCGCCCATCATTTCAATCACTTTTACTTGGCGGTTGCCCAATGTTTCGGTATATTGCGGAACCGATGGGGCAATAATATTTTCGGGGTTTATTTTATATTCACCGGCCGGTAATTTTTCAACCGGTGCGCCATTAATATGCAAATGGCCGTTTATAACCTGAATTTTATCGCCCGGTAGACCAACGGCCCGTTTTACAAAATCAACATCGGGGGTGTATGGGTTGCGAAACACTACAATTTCGCCCCGTTCGGGCATGGAACCCCAAATACGCCCGTCAAATGGGAACATGGCAAATGGAAATGAATATTTGGAATATCCGTAGGCATTTTTATTAACAAAAATATAATCGCCAATTAATAAATTGGGCACCATAGATGACGATGGAATATAAAATGGTTCCATAACAAATGAACGCACCACAAAGACAATCAGGGCAATTTCAATAATTGAACGCGCCCCCTCGGCAAAAGCCCCGCGTTTAGGGGCATTTTCAGCGCGTTTTTTTAAACCCAACATTGAAAGCACCAATTGGCCAATTTTTGATAATATTTTTTGCATGTTTTTGTCTTAATTGAATTTCGGTTCAATTACAATATTTTTATAAAGGGGATTTCAAAATTATTTTATAAAATTTAATAGAAAATTTCATTTATTAACTTGAATCTGTCTTAAAATTTTGATATTTAAAAATTATCGCAACAAACTTTTTAACATAATGGAGGGTATTATGAATTTATTTGCAAAAAAATTAACCATAGTCGCTGGTGCTTTATGCGCTGGTTTTGGTATTTCAGCACAAAATGTAACAGAAATTAAGGTTAGCTATCAGCCTGCATTATATTGGGCATTACCCTTTTATGTGGCCACAGAGTTTAATTGGTGGCAAGAAGTTGGGTTAAAACCAGTATTTTCAACATTCCCCGCGGGTGTGCCACAAATTGCGGCATCGGAAAGCAAATCATGGGATGTTGGTGGTACAGGTTCGGTGCCGGCGGTATTGGGGCATATACGCTTTGGTATCAAAACCATTGGGCTTACCAATGACGAATCACAGGGAAATGCTTTGGTTGCAACTCCGGCTATGGCCGATAAAATGGCCAAAGACCCGAAAGAAATCAAGGGGCAATTAATTGTTCTGACCAGCAATTCAACGGGTGATTATGCTGTGCAATCATGTTTGAAAAAATGGGGTTTGGCCAAGACTGATGTGGTATTAAAAAATATGGGCCAGGCCGAAGCAATTTCCGCTATATCATCAAATAACGCGGAATTGGCTGGTTTGTGGGCACCCAATATTTATACGGTTGAAGAAAAAGCCGGTGGGAAAGTGGTATGTTCGGGTAAAGATAGCGGGGCAATTGTTCCTGGTGCCTTGATTGCCCGCGGTGATTATGCCAAAGAAAATCCACAAAATGTTGCCAAATTTCTAGCGGTTTACCTGCGGGGCTGGTCATGGGCCAAGGCTAATCCGGCCGAAGCAGTGAAAATGTTGGAAAAATTCTATGCCCAAGGTGGGGTAACCATCAGCGAGGCCTCGCTTAAAAAAGAATTTTCAACCCGTCCGACCTTTAACCTTGCCGAACAGCTAAAAATTATGGATAGGTCCAAGGGCGCATCAGATGTTGATAAATGGTTGGGCGATATTGGTGGCTTTATGCAATCGGTTGGCACCACTCAGGAAAACCCCAAAGCTAGCGATTATATTACCGATGAATATATGAAATTGGTAAATTCTGATGCCAAATTAAAAGAATTTGCCAATAAGTCAACCAAGTAATGCATTAAAACTACTTTCCCCCTTGGATTAACAAGGGGGAAAGTTTGTATTATATTATTAGGAGCAAAAGATGATAAAGAAATATAAAGCCGCTGCTAAAAACCCTGAATCAAATAGTGATGCAGCCTTTACCACGGCAAAATCTATATTAGATGATATATCTTTAAATGGTGAAGTGGCGGTAAAAAAATATGCGGAACAATTAGATAAATGGACTGGTGATATTATTGTGCCACCCGATGAATTGGCCAAAATTGCCAAAAATATTCCCGAATCAGTCAAAGAAGACATTGATTTTGCTATTAAACAGGTCAAGAAATTTGCGTTGGCACAAAAAAATTCATTACATAATTTTGAAACTGAATTATTGGGCGGTGGCGTTGCTGGACAACGGGTTGTGCCGGTTAATGTGGCTGGATGTTATGCACCCGCAGGCCGATATGCGCATATTGCCTCGGCTTATATGGGTGTGGCAACGGCCAAAGTGGCAGGCGTTAAAACGATTATAGCTTGTTCTGGCCCTTATCGTGGTGGTGCCATGCACCCATATTTAAATTATGCTTTTCAAAGTGCGGGTGCCGATATTATTATGACTTTGGGTGGCGTGCAGGCTATTGCCAGTATGGCATTTGGGCTTTTTACCTATAAAAAGGCTGATATTATTGTTGGCCCGGGAAATAAATTTGTGGCCGAAGCCAAAAGGATTCTTTTTGGTAAAGTGGGCATTGATGTTTTTGCTGGCCCCACCGAAATTGCCATTATTGCCGATGATTCGGCTGACCCATTTATTGTTGCCACTGATTTGGTGGGACAGGCCGAACACGGACACGAATCACCAGCTTGGTTAATTACCACTTCTATGGAATTAGCTGAACAGGTCAATAAATTAATGCCGGCAATAATTGAAAAATTGCCCCCAACGGCCAAGGATGCGGCATATTGCGCATGGCGCGATTATGGCGAGATAGTAATTTGTGAAACGAATCAAGAAATGGTGCAAGTATCTGATGAATATGCCCCCGAGCATTTAGAGGTTTTAACCGCCAATGATGATTGGTTTTTAGATAATTTAACCTGTTATGGTTCATTATTTATTGGTGAAGAAACAACAGTTGCATTTGGCGATAAGGTTAGCGGCCCGAATCATGTCTTGCCTACCAAGGGGGCGGCCAGATATTCTGGGGGTTTATCGGTGCATAAATTTATGAAAACCCTTACTTGGCAACGGGCTGATAAAAATGCTTCGCGCATTATGGCAGAAGCAACAGCCCGTATTTCCCGTTTAGAGGGAATGGAAGCCCATGCCCGCACCGCCGATGTTCGTTTGGAAAAATATTTTCCAGCCCAACAATTTGATACCGGAACCCCTGTGCATGATTAATGAATTATTTTCATTAAATGGTCGTTTGGCCTTAATAACTGGGGGAAATTCAGGAATTGGCGAGGCAATTGGTCAGGGGCTTAAATCGGCTGGGGCCGATGTTATTATTATTGGCAAAAACCCAGAAAAAACCCGTAAATCCTGTGAAATTAATCAATTTTATGATTATTTTTGTTATGATTTGGCACAATTGGATAATATTGCAGGGATGATACAAGAAATTCAAGCAAAGCACACCAAAATTGATATTTTGGTTAATGCGGCTGGGGTTAATTTGCGTTTGCCCATTGCCGAAGTTGGGGTTAAAGAATGGCAATCCCATCTAGATTTAATGCTGGGGGCCCCATTTTTTCTATCAAAATATTTGGCTAAATCAATGGCAAATAATGGATTTGGGCGAATTATTAATATTGCATCATTGCAATCAACGCGGGCATTTGCCAATGGTGCACCATATGGTGCGGCCAAGGGGGGGGTGGTGCAATTAACCCGTGCCATCGCCCAAGAATATTCGGCGCAGGGCATTAATTGCAACGCGATAGGCCCGGGATTTTTTCCCACCGAATTAACAAAAAAGGTGTTTGATGATCCCGTAGCCAATGAAATGCACCGTCAACGCACCGCAATTGGTCGCCATGGCAATTTAAAAGATTTATGGGGAATTGCCATTTTTTTGGCCAGCCCTGCTAGTTCTTATATCACCGGCCAAACCATTATGTTGGATGGTGGGTATACAGCCAAATAAGGAGAAAATTATGAAAGCATTAGTTTACACAAAGCCCGATGAAGTGCAATTACAAGTGATTAATCACCCCATCATGGCCGATGAGGAAGTGATTGTGAAAATCAATGCGGTTGGTATTTGCGGGTCAGACATTCATGCCTATCATGGCCATGACCCCAGACGCAAACCCGGTTTAGTTTTGGGCCATGAATTTAGTGGTGAAATTATTGACAGCAAGCACAATTATTATAAAATTGGTGATAGGGTTACAGGCAACCCATTAATTACCTGTGGCAAATGTAATTATTGCCTAGAAGGACGCGATAATTTATGTTCTGACCGCAGTATGATAGGTATGACGCGTCATGGTGCATATGCTGAATATATGAGCATTCCTGGCCAGTGCCTAATTACCCTGCCTGCAAAAATGGCTATGGAAACAGCGGCCCTTAATGAACCTGCGGCCACCGCTTATCACGCTATCAATACTTCTATCAAAATGATGGTCAAACCACTTAACCAGCAAAGGATATTAATTTTGGGTGGCGGGGCAATTGGCATTTTGGCCGCCATTTATTTGGTCAAGAAATTTGCGGCGAATCCGTTGGTTGCGGAAATTAATGATCTGCGCCGTCAATCTATAGAAAAACACGCAAAATGCCAAATAATTAACCCTATTAACGATAAAATACCCGAAAATTCCTTTGATTTTGTTATTGATGCTGTCGGTTCGGCCAAAACCCGAATCGCTTCCATGCAGGCCGTGGCCCCCGGCGGGGTAATTATGCATATAGGCCTGCAAGATTGGGCTTCTGAAATAGATATGCGCAAATTAACATTGGCTGAAATTTCGCTTTTGGGCACATATACTTATAGTCAAAGTGATTTGGTGGCCACGCTTCAAGAAATTGATAAAGGTTATTTTGGTGATTTTGCATGGGTGGAGGAACGCCCACTGGCCAATGGTCAAGACGCATTCCAAGATTTGGTTAATGGACGGACAGCTGCGGCCAAGATAATTTTAAGGCCCTAATTTAATGTTCCGACCTTAATGATTTCCAAATATGGGTTTTTAAGGAAATAAATGATTGGATATTCATCACATCCTCAATTTGGGGGCATTCCTCCCATTTATCGGCCTTTCTTAACGGGTTTATTTCAATAATTTCTTTTATTTTTCCGGGGCGCGCCGACATTATTATGACGCGGTCAGCCAAATAAATCGCCTCCTCCACGGCATGGGTAATAAATAATACTGTGCGCGGATTACTGCGAGTAATTTTAATTAATTCTTCTTGCATAACAACGCGGGTTTGGGCATCCAACGCCCCAAATGGTTCATCCATTAATAAAACTTGGGGATCCAGGCTATATGCCCGGGCAATGGCCACTCGCTGTTGCATCCCCCCTGATAATTGATGGGGAAATGCATTGCGGTGCTGGGTTAATTTCATTAAATCAAGATAATAATCAATAATTTTTTGCCGTTCTTTGGGGTTTTTTTCGCGTGATTCTAGGGCAAATTCAATATTATCATTAATGGTTTTCCATGGAAACAGGGCAAATTGCTGAAATACCACAGCGCGGTCAGGTCCAGGTTTGGTTATGGCCTTACCATTTACAAGAATTTCGCCCTTGCTGGGCTTTTCAAACCCCGCCAACATTCGTAAACACGTGGTCTTGCCACATCCTGATGGGCCGACAATTGATATAAATTCGTTTTTGGCAATGGATAATGTAAAATTATCCACTGCGGTAATGGCTGTTCCCTTGCCACTTATAAATTCTTTGGATACTTGGTTAAATGTAATTAAACTCATGCTACGTTCCCCCGTTTATCAATTTTATTATGGATATATCGTAAAATAATATCTATCATAAATCCCACTAGCCCAATGGCTATCATGCCAGTGATAACTATTGAAGAATTAATAGATGATTGCCCCTTGACAATCATATATCCAATGCCCGAGCTAGCAACAATCAGTTCGGCGCCAACTAAGGACATCCACCCTAAACCAGCCGAGATTCGTAAACCAGCAATTATACTGGGAATAGTGGCAGGAAAAAGCACCCGAGTTATCATTTTAAATGGGCTAAGCCCCAACATTAAGCCAGCTTCTACATAAATTGGTTCAATATATTTCGCCCCCCGATAGGAATTGATTAATGCAGGCGGAAAGGCCCCCATGAATATCACAAGAATCGGCCCAAAAAAACCAGTGCCAAACCATAAAGCAGCAAAGGGAACCCATGCAATAGGCGCAATAAAGCGAACCCCATCAATGATGGGTGAAATAATATAATCAAATATCCTGAACCAACCCATTAACATGCCCAACGGCACGCCAATAATAATTGCCAAGAAAAAACCAACCAGATAACGGCTTAATGATGATAATAAATGTTCTTGCAACAAATAACCGCTAAATGGATTGGATATAAGATTTATAAATTGCCCAAAAACTTGCCACGGGGTGGGTAAAAATCTTGGGTCATTTGTAATAATTAGGGCTATAAAATACCATAATATAAAAAACGACAGGGCGCCCATTATGCCCAGCCAATATTTCTTTCCTAAACTAAATTGATTATTATTCATTGTATTTGCCGCTTCCACCTTAAGTTCCACAATTCAAACCAACCTAAAATTATGGTCATAATAAAACCCAAAATACCAATAACCAACATAATTACCAATATCATAGATGGGTAAATATCCTGAGTTGCCTGATTTAATACACTGCCTAAACCATATATTGCACCGATTAATTCGGCCGCCACCAGTGTTGTCCATGATGCTTGCAACGATAAACGAAGCCCAGTAAAAATTTGTGGCATTGATGCTGGAATCATAACATGGAATATCATTTTGGGCTTGCTGATGCCTAGCATTTGCGTTGCCTCCCATATTGGTTTGTCAATATTACGTACACCAGTATAGGCATTAATTGCCGATGGCACAAAGGCCGAAATATGAATAACCATAAGCTTGGCTGCATCGCCTATGCCCAGCCAAATTATAGCAAGTGGTATCCATGCCAAGGGCGGAATCGGTCGCAAAGTTTGAAATATTGGATTAAAAAACGCATCGGCTGTGCGTGAATATCCAATAAAAAGGCCAAATGCAACCCCCAAACCCCCGGAAATTACAAAACCCAGAATAACCAATTTTAACGATTGCAAAATATGTTGATGTAACAGGCCATTACCATATGGAAAATTAATAATTTGCACCAGCGATTTATAGCTGGCCAATGGTGATGGCAACCGGTTTGCAGAAATAATTTGCCATTGCATGGTGCATAAATACCATAATGCACCCAAAAAGAATATTGTGCAAATTCCAATAATTATTCGTAAATTATTTTGTTTCATTTGTTATTGCCCTGTTAAAATATCAATATATACTCAAAATACCAAATATATTATAAATTAATATTATTAATTTAAAATATATTTGATGGTTTACCCACACTTAACTACAATGATTCGGTTTTTCCCTTCAAGCTATCAAATTCCTATTTCAATTGATATAAATAAGCTTGTAGTACATATAGTATACAATAAAATATTAAGATTTCAATATTAAATTTGAAATTTGCAACTATATTTTATGGAAATACTTATACCACTCCACAAACTTGCCTATTCCTTCCTGTATGGTTGTTTTGGGTTGAAAACCGGTCAGGGCGTGCAAATCGTCAATATCTGCGTAAGTGGCTGGCACATCGCCCGGTTGTAATGGCATAAAATTGATTGTGGCCTTTTTGCCCAAGGTTTCCTCTAACACCCTTATCATCTCCATTAATGGGGTGGGGTTGTTATTGCCAATATTCATCAGGCGGTAAAATGGTTGCGGGCATTGGGCGTGCGGTGGGTGGGCAATTAAATGTTCAATGCCCTGTGTTATATCATCAACAAATGTAAAATCGCGTTGCATCTCGCCATTATTAAATACATTAATGGGTTCACCGGCCAATATGGCCTGGGAAAACAGAAACATGCTCATATCGGGCCGGCCAAACGGGCCGTATACGGTAAAAAACCGCAGGCCGGTGGTGGGTATTTTGAACAAATGGCTGTAAACATGCCCCATTAATTCGTTACTGCGTTTGGTGGCGGCATACAGGCTAATTGGTGTGTCTACCCTATCGCTAACCGCAAATGGTAACTTGGTATTACCCCCATAAACCGAAGATGATGACGCATATAATAAATGTTCCACCGGGTGGGCACGGCAGGCCTCGAGTATATTCAAAAAACCATCAATATTAGACTTGGTATAGGCGTGCGGGTGGGTCAGCGAATAACGCACCCCGGCCTGGGCCGCCAAATTTACCACCACATTGGGTTTATATTGGGCAAATACGCCATGTAATGTTGGGTAATCGGCCAAATCGCCCTGTATAAAAATGCTATTCTTGTGTGTTTTTAAAATATCCAGACGGGCATATTTGTATTTTGTGTCATAATAATCGTTAATAATGTCATAACCCACCACGCGCCAACCGGCATTCAACATGCGTTGCGCTAAATGAAAGCCAATAAAGCCAGCGGTTCCGGTAATTAATATTGTTTTTTGCATGGCAATTTGTTAAAAGATTCTTTATGATAAAGCAACTAAAAAAAATGGGTTTAAGCCTAAGCCAACCATTTAACCTGCCCATTAAGGAACGGGTGCAATATGCTTGGCGTTATGGCCAATTGGTATTGGGTGTGGGGCAGGGGCATTATAACCATTTTATTACCACGGCCCGCCATTTGGCCAACCCGTTAGATACATGGTCAGAAAAAATAATAAAAAACCAAACCAAAAAATATATAATGCCCATGCAAAAAAACCGGCGCGGGCAATATTACCCATTGCAGAAATGGGCCCGGCGGGTCGGGTTTCACCCATCGCCATTGGGTATAGCCATACACCCCAAATTTGGGTTGTGGGTTTCCATACGCGGGGTGGTTTTTCATAAAACGGGCAAAAAACGTCCATTATTGCACCATAAAAGCCCGTGCAAGACATGTATTGCCAAGCCATGCATGGCGGTATGCCCGGTGGGGGCGGTTGGTGATAGCAATTTTGATTACCCCGCCTGCCGTTCATATATTCAGCAATCAAACCAGTCAACATGCGTGCAGGGCGGTTGTTTGGCCCGCCGGGCGTGCCCGGTTGGTAAAAAATACCAATACCGCCCCAACAAATTCCGCTTCCATTGGCGGGCAATGAATGGGGTTTGATTATTTTTTGGTGAATATATAAAACCATAATGTGGTGCTTCGCGTTGTTTAACCCATCTCTTAATGGGTGGCAGTATATATTCTAGTTTTTTTCTTTCATCATTAATGTTATTTTGGCTTATAAATATACAAAAATTAAGATGCCGACCTGCCGATGTTTGAAATTTCCTCTAGAGCCTATGTGATAAGGTGGGTGTCGCGGTAATATGATGGAATGCACCATAACAGAGGCAACTCCCTTAGAGAAGATTATCGCCCCCGGGAAAAATATGTAGAACTGTCAAACAGGTCAGCAGGTGATATATATCATTTTTTTATTTTTTTACAAGTTATTAATTGTTGAATATGTAGGGAATCAAACTATTATAAACTTATCTTTATGGCGTTTGAATCACCTTATCATTATTATTTTCAGGATTATTATTTTAATCCTAACGACCCGTTGGGCGAGGGCGAAATGCTAATGCAGGCCCTAGATATTGGCCCGGGCCTGTGGCAATTGCCACAAAACGAACCATGCAAAATTTGCGAAATTGGCTTTGGTTTTGGCCGTAATTTTTTGGTTTTTTTGAAATATTTTGCGCAAAATATCAATCATTACCCGCGCGGGGTTGATTATATTGGTATTGAACCATATCCGCGCCATTATGGCGAATTTTTAACCATCTGGCACGACCTATTACCTTTATCGCCTAATTGCCAAACTTTGTGCGATTATTGGGAGGATTATAGCCCCAAGGGATTATCACCCAGCGACCCGGTGCGGGGGCACAGGCGTTTATGGCATTTTATGGGCGGGCGGGTGCGCCTGCATCTGGTGGGGCAGGGGGCCGGTGATGCATTGGCCGATGTAATGGTGGTGGGCAAGATTCATGGCTTTATAATGAATGGGTTCCGCCCCGACAAAAACCCCGAAGCATGGGGCGATGATATTTTTGCAAAAATAAGCGCATTAAGCCAAAAAAATACGCGATTGGTTGCCCATATCAGCAATGAACAAATAAAAAATTCCATGGCCAATAATGGGTTTGAAGTTATTGAACTGCCCGTGTTTGATGGCCAACAACCAATATTGGGGGTTTGCCATACACCGCGCGAAATTTTGCATAATTATCAATATAGCCTCAATAATATTGAACCATGCCCGCCAATGCCGGTGCATATTTTGGGGGCCAATGTCAGTGGTTTGGCGGTTGCCAATGCCCTTAAATTGCGCAATTTGCCCTTTGAAATAAGCAAAAATGATGGGTTTTTGGCCGATTCACCCCCTTTGGCCGTCTTGCACCCCCACCATAGTATGGGGCATGACCATTTTGGAATGTTCAGCGAAACGGCCTATCATTATGCCCATAATTTTTGGAAAAATAGCAAATTTTTTAACCAACGCAACCATGTTTTAATGGATATAAACCCCCGCACCATCGGGTTTTTAACCAATGCCGGTATGCAATGTTCGCCCATCACCAATGGCTGTATTATCCATAATAGCGGGTATGTGCGTTTGGAGGATTATTGTTATAAATACCAAACAGAATGGGGGGTTGAACATGGCGATACGCCCAAGCCAGCCCATATACCCATTTTTGCCAATGGGCGCGGGGCGTTGGGCTTTTTTGACTTTCCCCACAGCAAAACCCCGGTTATATTGCGCGAATATGAGGATTTAACCGAAAAATTGGTTTTGCCACAGGGTATTGTTTCCACCAAGGATTTTTACGCATTAAGTGCCGATAACCATTGGTGGATAGGTAATATGGTGGAAAAACCATCGCCCATTACCAGCGAGGTATTATACAGCTTTCGTGGGGTGCGTTTTAAATCAGCCGATTCCAACCCGGTGGTGGGGGCGATTTACAACCCACAGGCTTTTCAACAAATTTATCACGATTACCGCCATGGCCGGCAATATAAAATATATACAAACCCACCAATAATGGGTTATATAATGTCAGCCATGGGGGGCAAGGGGTTAAGCTATACCCCGTTGGCCGGTGAAATATTGGCCAGTATGGTGGGCAACGGGGTTTTGCCCATCGGAAAAAATAGCTATCAAGCCATTAACCCCATGCGTTTTATTATAAGGAGTTTATATAATGTTTGAAACTGATTGGCAATTTTACCGCACCAACCATTGGCTGGTGGCCAAAAATATATTAGAAATTTGGTGGAGCGCCCCACATAAACCCATGGACGCTATTATTAAAAATACCGTGGCCCCAACCATGGGTTCGCGTGATAGGCGGTTGGTGAAATCGGTGGTGTTTGATACGATTCGCCATTGGCAGGTGGCGGTGGATAATGCCGAAACCTTGGGTATAAAATTATCGGTTGAATGGGCCATGGCCAATATTATGGCCCATTATACACCCGAACGCCATGCCTTGATAATTAATATTATCCCCAAGGTTGATGTGGTTCCCCTGACCATTTCCCCGGCCGGTGCGGTCAATTTGCCCCCATTTTTATACCAAAAATACCAAAAAAAATGGAACGATGAACAAATTATGGGGCTGGTTAACGCCAAAATGGGGGTGGATGTGCGCCTGAATACCCCCAAAATTGCCGAACAATTTTGTAAAAAATTCAAGGCCGAAAATGTGGGTGGCCTGCCCAGTGCCTTTCGGTTGGGGGGCAATGCCCCGTTAAGCCATGATAAATGGTTTCAATTGGGCCTGTTTGACATTCAATCCTTGGCCAGCCAAATTGCCATGGCCCGCGTTGCCACCCATGTTCCCCACCATTCCAGTATATTGGATTATTGCGCCGGTGCCGGTGGTAAATCGTTGTGTTTAAGCCAATATTACAAGGATATAACCCTGTATGACAAGGATAGCAAACGTTTGGAAAATGCCAAATTGCGCGCCAAAACACAGGGTAAAAATTTCAATTTTCAATTAAAGGAACAATATGATGCGGTGTTATTGGATGCCCCATGTTCGGGTTCGGGCAATTTTCATAAAAACCCATGGCAAATTTTTTCAATAACACAGGAAAAAATTCACCAATATCAGGAGATTCAATGGCAATTATTGCAAAAAAGTTTGGGTTTTGCCCCAAAATTCATCATTTATTGCACTTGTTCGTTATTTGAGGAAGAAAATGATATTGTGGTGCAAAATTTTATGAAACAAAACAGCCAATATAAATTGATTCATAACGAATTATTAACCCCTTTAACCCATAATTGTGATGGTTTTTATATTGCGATATTAAAGAAGTTTTGAGTCAACATTTTTGGTTGAATAATAGCTTTAAATTTGCAACCAATTCCTAACCGCCATTGGTGGGGAATCGCATTTAAAGTTTGGTTTGCCTACTCCACCGGAATATATTTGGGGTTGAGTTATAATTTATAATTTTTATTGAAATTATTTTGATATTGGGTAAAATGACATGATGCCAAATAATACACCATTTGATTTTATTTTTGACCAACTGGCCACAATCAATTTTGATTGGAACACATTTATTGCTAAAAATGGTGGTGAATGGGCGCATGAATATAGTGATTTGAAGGAAATTTTTGATTTATTAAGTGCAAGAAAGTTTAATGATTGCAAAACGGAATTAAAAAAATTGCCACAAACAACATTAGATAGTGTCGTCATAAGATATTAAGCCACATAACAATAGCCCTAATGACAACAGCAGAATGGAAAGATTTTAGATTTTTAGTGAATCTTGTAGCAATGCCCCTCCATCTCTTAAATTGCAAGAAG
>JACCDX010252085.1_pt1 | contig 33230 bp, 22 predicted proteins | sample 7449681 | NCBI WGS metagenome assembly JACCDX01 (sample SAMN15323450, study PRJNA562643) | freshwater metagenome | isolation source: river surface water | place: USA:Blue River Watershed | collected 2017-08-18
AATTGTATTACCCATCGAGGCATCCAACTTGGCAAAGGACAAATCAGTGCGAGACAAATTACTAATTGTATTACCCATAGAGGCATCCAATTTGGCAAAAGATAAATCAGTGCGAGTCAAATTACTAATTGTGTTACCCATCGAGGAATCCAACTTAGCAAAGGACAAGTCAGTTCTTGATAAATTACTAATTGTATTACCCATCGAGGCATCCAACTTGGCAAAGGACAAATCAGTGCGAGACAAATTACTAATTGTATTACCCATAGAGGCATCCAATTTGGCAAAAGATAAATCAGTACGAGACAAATTACTGATTGTGTTACCCATGGAGGCATCCAATATACCAAAAGAAGTATCCGTACGATTTACGCGTGTAGAAGTAACAATTGTATCAGATGAACCGCCTTCATTTAATAAAGACCAAACCGTAGAACCTTCAGTACCAGTTAATTTAATATAGGCAGCAATGGAACCATTTTTCTCTATTTCTATGCCAGAACCAGAGGCAATAATACCTCCTTTATTCAAGGTAATTAAGTTATCACAAATGTCTAATTGCGCAGCGTTTATATGCGTGGCGGTTCCTTTTATAAACAAATTATCGGCAACAATATTACTTGTGTAAAGTGTTTGGTTTACAGTTATGTTTCCACCAACAACCATGTTTTTGTTTAGAGAAACATCATTTGCAACAAACAATTTGGAATTTAATGAAACATCACCATTTGAAGACAAATAAGAACCATTAAAATTGTTATTACCTGACCAAATATTGTTACTTGTTAATAATACAGTGCCACCACCATTCAAAATTTGAGAATCTACATAAGCCTTTGTTGTCAAATGTCCATTATTTGTTGGATTTGAAGCACCAACATATACAGGCAATGTATTAAAACAAACATCACTATTAAATGAAGCTTTTGCATTGAATGAAGAATCACCTAATAATGTAATTTTTGAAGTTGAATTTGACAAAATCAAGTTCTGGTCAATTGTTGTTGTAACACCGCTATAACTATATGGGCTAAGTCTTACTTTTAATTCATTAACAGAAATATCAGTTTTTGTCAAATTACTGATTGTAATACCCATGGAAGAATCCAACTTAGCAAAGGACAAGTCAGTTCTTGATAAATTACTAATTGTGTTACCCATAGAGGTATCCAACTTGGCAAAGGACAAATCGGTTCTAGTCAAATTACTAATTGTGTTACCCATCGAGGTATCCAACTTTGCAAAGGACAAATCGGTTCTAGTCAAATTACTAATTGTGATACCCATGGAAGAATCCAACTTAGCAAATGACAAATCAGTGCGAGTCAAATTACTGATTGTTAGACCCATGGAAGAATCCAACTTAGCAAATGACAAATCAGTGCGAGTCAAATTACTAATTGTGTTACCCATAGAAGTATCCAACTTGGCAAAGGACAAGTCGGTTCTAGTCAAATTACTGATTGTGTTACCCATCGAGACATCCAACTTGGCAAAGGACAAATCGGTTCTTGTCAAATTACCGATGGTTAAACTCATAGAAGAGTCTAATTTTGCAAAAGACAAATCGGTACGATTTACACGAGTGGCAGTAACAATTGTATCTACTGAACTACCTTCATTCAATAAAGACCAAACCGTAGAACCTTCAGCACCAGTTAATTTAATATAGGCAGCTATTGAGCCATTTTTCTCAATTTCTATACCAGAACCAGATGCATTAACACCTCCTTTATTCAAGGTAATTAAATTATCACAAATATCCAATTGCGCAGCATTAATATGTGTTGTTGTACCTTTAATAAACAAATTATCAGCCACAATATTGCTTGTGATAAGGGTATTATTTACAGTTATATTACCTCCAACAACCATGTTTTTGTTTAGAGACACATCATTTGCAACAAACAATTTGGAATTTAATGAAACATCACCATTTGAAGACAAATAAGAACCATTAAAATTGTTATTGCCAGTCCAAACATTGTTACTAGTTAATAATACAGTGCCACCTCCATTTAAAATTTGGGAATCAACATATGCTTTTGTTGTCAAATGACCATTGTTTGTCGGATTTGAAGCGCCTACATAAACAGGTAATGTATTAAAACAAACATCACTATTAAACGAGGCCTTTGAATTAAACGATGCATCGCCCAATAAGGTTATTTTTGAAGTTGAATTTGATAAATTTAAGTTCTGATCAATTGATGTCGTAATGCCATTGTAACTGTATGGTCCAAGTCTTGCTTTTAATTCATTTACAGAAATATCAGTTTTTGTCAAATTATTCATTGTTAGACCCATAGAGGTATCCAACTTGGCAAAGGACAAATCAGTTCGTGTCAAATTACTTATTGTGAGACCCATAGAGTTATCCAACTTAGCAAAAGACAAGTCGGTTCTTGACAAATTACCAATTGTAAGTCCCATAGAAGCATCAGTTCTTGTCAAATTACTAATTGTGAGACCCATAGAGTTATCCAACTTAGCAAAAGACAAGTCGGTTCTTGACAAATTACCAATTGTAAGTCCCATAGAAGCATCAGTTCTTACCAAATTACTAATTGTTAGACCCATAGAGGCATCCAACTTTGCAAAAGACAAATCAGTTCTAGTCAAATTACTGATTGTGTTACCCATGGAAGTATCCAACTTGGCAAAAGACAAGTCAGTACGAGACAAATTACTAATAGTGTTACCCATGGAAAAATCCAACTTGGCAAAGGACAAATCAGTTCTTGTCAAATTACCAATTGTAAGACCCATAGAAGAATCTAATTTTGCAAAAGACAAATCAGTTCTTGTCAAATTACTTATAGTAAGTCCCATGGAAGCATCCGTTCTTGCCAAATTACTGATTGTGTTACCCATCGAGGCATCCAATTTGGCAAAGGATAAATCAGTTCTTGCCAAATTACCGATTATAAGACCCATAGAAGCATCGGTTCTTGCCAAATTACTAATTGTTAGACCCATAGAAGCATCGGTTCTTGCCAAATTACTGATTGTAAGACCCATAGAAGCATCGGTTCTTGCCAAATTACTGATTGTAAGACCCATAGAACTATCTAATTTACTAAACGACAAATCAGTGCGATTTACCCTTGTCGCAGTAACAATTGTATCCGATGAACCGCCTTCATTCATTAAAGACCAAACAGTAGACCCTTCTGTACCAGTTAATTTAATAAAAGCAGTAATGGAACCATTTTTCTCTATTTCAATGCCTGAACCAGAGGCTGCAATACCTCCTTTATTCAAGGTAATTAAATTATCGCAAACATCAATTTGTGTTGCATTTATATGAGTTGTGGTTCCTTTTATAAACAAATTATCAGCCACAATATTACTGGTATAAAGTGTTTTATCAACACGCAAATTTCCATTCATTTCAACATTTCCAATAAGGGTTGAATTCCCAGTAACAGTTAAATTACTTAATATGTTTGGACTTGTTGATATTAATGAATCAACATATATCTTTGTCGCAACATCATTACCATCAATAGAGATATTTACAGCATTCAAACTTCCACTTATGTCCATTGTATAACCAGTTGAACCAGGCGACACATTGCCACCAACAAACAAATTGCCTTGAATTGTTGTTTGATTTGCAATAATATTTCCTTCAGTTATAGATGAAGTTTTTTGAATATCTTTCTCTAATTGTGAAACACCAGTTGCAATATCTGGTGAAAGATAACTGAGAATCTTTTGTTGTGCATGAAGGTTGGTTGTTTTAACCACATTTTTACGCTGCCCCCACATTGTGTTTATATATACACAAAATATCATTATTTGTTATTGTTCATTGCTAAACAATAACAAAGAAAATAATTATTTCTCGTTTGTTTATAAAAATATTACTGTTATTGGTGTCTTTTATATAATAAATTCATAACTGTATCAATTTTGGTTTCAGATACTGATTCATATATATTTTCAAATTCTGGTTCAATAATTTTATCATAATCTATTTGTTGTTCTTCATATTCATATTCATAAACAATATCTGAAATTATATCTGAAATAAGTTCTTTTATTGGTTCTGGAATTGGCTCTATTACAGAATTTTCAAAAGGTTCAGAAATTGGTTCAGAAATAGGTTCAGAAATTGGTTCAGAAATAGGTTCAAAAATAGGTTCAGAAATAGGTTCAGAAACAGGGTTATTGCAATTATTTGCATCATTATTATTTTTTTCAAATCTATTAACAAATTTATTCGCAAATCTTTTTTTATAAATCAGTGTTTTTGCAAAAAAATACATTATATAATATTTGACAAAATATTCAAGAGGGTTTATTAACTAAAATTTCACAAAGAATTGTAAATGACCAATCGCCTCCATTTAATATAACAACATCACCTTTATCATTCAATAATTTTACCGATATTTTTTGAAGTCTTACTGGACCAAAATACTTACGGTCTTGATTTTGCAATGTACCACCATTTTCTAAATAACTTTTACCAAATTGCAATCCAGTTAATTTTAATGGAATAATTGCAAATACATCTTTAAATACAGGTCCATTGGATGTTCCTATTTGTTTTATTTTTTTCGCTTCCATTATTTCATTCATAGCATATAATTGTTTTGATGAAAGATTCATGCGCTCTTTATTGGACGCAGACACAGCCACTTTTTGACCCGTAATTGGGTCACATTGATATGTAACACGCGATGCATATGTTGGCAACGACAAATCATTTTCCAATGATGTGATTGTAATTAAACCATCATTTACATGATTTTGCACAAAATCGTCTAATATTATCATAAAATAATTGTAAATATCAGTTGTCATAACAGAGTCAGCTATAACACATATTTGTCCATTCGTTGGATTATATGAATTTACAAAGCCCTCACCTGTGCCTGGCAAACTTGTATACAGATTATTATAATAATTTTCATCAAAAAGTTCATTTCCAGATATATTATTAGCTGTAATATTGTAGAAATCCACCAATTTATATTCTGTAAAATTATGAAATCCAAACATCCATCCCAATGTGGATTCCCATGTACCCGTTCGAATGCTGCGTCCACCAGATGTTCCAACGCCACAATAACTAAAACTCACTGTATCATAAAACACCAATTTATAATCACGCGGTTTATATGTTTTATTAATATTCATGCGAAATTTGGCATATTCATTGGCGCCGTTTTGCACAATACTTAATTGCGACCCTGTTGTTAATGGGTTTTCAGATAATGCCGTATTTATTGCTGTTATAAGTTCTGACCTTATATATGTAGTTGATTTCACTGGGATTGTTAACACAATATCATTGTATCCAGTTGTATCTGCAACGCCATCAATATATGGTTTAAATACAATAGTATTTTGCCCTTCCTTTATTTGAATATTGTTTTGAAAAACCGTATTATTACCAGTTATAATAGAATGACCAATAGATGATATGTCTTGAATTAATAAATATGGCGTGGAATTAAACAATAAATCGCTCCAAATATTATTTCCACCTGTTAAATTTTCATGTATTAAATCCAATTGATAATCTTCCTCTGTAAAGGTTTTTTGAATTACTATATTAAATGTTATATCAATATTTCCTTGTGTATTCGAATTTCTATATGACAAATAAGATAAATTCATTAATGGTCGTGTTGTTTCAGGGTCAATTAAATTCAAAAACAATTGATTCATACTGAGAAAAAAATCACCAATCGAATTATAAGTAATTGTATCATTTGTGCTATTTAAATAAAGCGTGACTGTTGATTGATTCACAATTCCCGTATTGGGTTTTGGATATAGTACTATTCTATCGCCAGGCAACACAGATACTTGTGATATAATTGGAACTGTTTTATTTATTGTATAATTACTGGATGTTAAATTCACATAACTTGCATCAAACCCAAATAAATCTGATGATAAAATAGAAGCGGATAAATCCACAATATATGATGATTGGTCAAATATTTTCGCAATATCAAATTGAAATGTTGCCACATCATTTATAATACCAAAAAAGGTATTTTGAATAGGCGGTGACACGCTTGTATTAATATTGAATATGCCATTTGATGATATATTTGTTGTTGTATTATTATACGATATTATTGCATTATTAATCACGGTTTGCAATTCATTTAATAAGTAAATGCCTTGTGGAATTGGTATTTTTATTTGATTAATACTCAGGTCGAATCCAGTTTTTTTCAATGTTAATTGTATTATATTTTCATTCAGTTTTACATTATAATTGGTTACCAATGATGGTGTTTCTGATAATATTTCGCATAATTCATTTGTTTTATTTATAAATCCAAAACATGAATTATCACCCGTCCATATAGGTAAACCTCTATTTGTTGATAATAAATAAGTTTCATCTGGAAATATAACCGCAATTTTGGTATTTTCTAAATTTACAGTTGTTTTGCGGTTTAATTTCACATTTAATTCAAAATGTGTATAATTTGTCCAAATCAATGATGAATCAGTTGCATTCACTTTAAATATATTACTATATGTTGAATCCAAATACTGTGATTGTTGTATACTTGCATTCAAATAACTATACAAATCCTGTCTGTTATAATTCAATCCAAATGTTTGATTTATTTCTATATTAAATTGTTTGAGAATCGTGGATTGTCCATTTACATAATTTGATGGTCCTCTGTATTGTATAACTGTAAAATAATTATTGCTTGCATCCAACCAATATGCGCTTTGCGAATTATTTGTGGATTCATTTGCAGTTAAATATAAATTGCGTTTTCCATAAACAACATATGGATAATAATTGTCAAAATTAAATCCGAAAAAACTGGGTATTGAATTACTTTTTGCTTCACCAACAACATTTGGTGTTGTCCAATAAGGAAAAAACATACGATAATCAGCATCTGTGTAGGTTGAGTTTATATCTATTACGAATCTGGTTTTTGCATTTGCCGCATTATAATACATCTGTGTTTGTCCAAAACTTATATCCGCATTCTCTGGTAAAGCCGCTAACTGTGCCAATCTTGTATTAATTGTTGTTACAAAATCTGTTGACGAATAATTGCCTGAACCGATTTCCACTTTTATATCATGATTTCCATTATTTATGCCTGGACTATTGCCTTTTATATAGAAATAATTTGTTCCATAACCGGAATTTACCATATACCATGTATAGGGTATCTGTATAGTGTATAATTTTATTGATACTAAATTCTCTATGCTTGTAGATAAATTCATTGTAAAATCTGTTGCACTAGTTGAATTCGGATTTTCACGATATCGACTATCAATAGATATCATTTTCCACATGGTTTCTCGTTTTATTGGATTTAATTTGCCTTTCGTATAATCCACATTATAGATTTCCTGTGGTTTTGTATTGATTGTCACATTTCCTTTTATATTTGCGCCTGTGGCATCTTTCACATTTATTGCATTGCCTGCGTTTGCTTTCGCTTCTACATCACTTGCATTCATATCAGTTGGCGCCAAACTTGGTGTTCCATCTTTTTTTGTAATATTTGCTATGCGTCCTGTTGTTGGTTGTGATGATGTTTCAAAACCTTCAACTTCATTTTCTTCATCACTACTTAAATCGTCTATATCAAAAAAATGTTTATACATTTCTTTAAAAAACACATATAACTTACTACCGCGTTCATGTTTTTCCATATTATTTATAATACTCATTTCCAATTCTCTATCGGTCGGATTATTTATATCCAATATTTCATATAATTCTTCATCGCTGTAATTTTTCACATCATATATTTCTCCATTATCCATTCTATATAATCTCTTATTCATTTATTTCTCTATTTCACATTTCGTCTTTTAAACATTTCCAATATATAATTTGGTAAATCTATTACTCTCTTGCATTTCTCTATTATATCCATTGGAAACAATGTCAGTCCCACACATCTTTTCATATGTCTTGGTCCATAAAAACATAATATATCTAATGCTTCCATCACTTCGTCTTCTTCATCAGTCATTTCTTCTCGCATTATATGTTTACTTCCCAAATATACAAATCTGTTTAAATTTCCATCATCATGTATATTAAATATTCGATTCCCTAATACACTTGGTTCCTGTAATGTGTTTCTCACTAAACCCACGCCCTCTATCTTGTTTTGGTCATTATTCATTTCTAACACAATTAGTATGCTGTCAGGTACAACCACATGTGATACTGGTATTGGACATCCATATGCGCATTTTATTCCTTGTTTCTCATATTTTTCACAATATTTTTGCATTTCTCTATACGAATTATCACTATAACGAATTGTTACCAAATATTCTCGTCTTGGTATTAATTTCATTTTTTCTACCATTCGATACCGTTTATTTCGCAAACGACGATTTTCCTCTTTATCGCTCATTCTTTTCAATTTTTGTCTTTGTTGTTTTTCTTAAAGTAATACAACAAATTATTTAATCAATTTTTATCAATAAAAAAACAAATTCTTTGCCTTATTTTGCCTCATATTTTGTAACAACCCAATACCATGGATCACTATATACTATTTTAAAATCTCTATTACTATTTAATCTTTCTAATATAAAATCTGATGTGGGATTTTTCACCCATGTTCTGAATTTTATTACCACTTTTTTACATAATTCTTCATTCTTTAATGGTATCTCATATATTCGGTCTATAAATCCTATTTTATGTTTACTGAATGTTTCAAATATTTTACTCCTTGGTATTGATGATTCCATGCGTGGAATACATAATACTATATCGGTTTCTATATGAATTGTCTTTGTCATTTAGTTGTTTTATTACTTTGTCCTTTTCTTATAAATCAATTTTTTAAATCATACAAACAACTTTTTTGTATGGTTTGTGTGCTATCTCTAATACATTATCAATACAGAAGAATTATAATATATGAAAATATTGTCCAAAATTCGCGGACTTTATAGTTGCTGTTTAGAGATACATATTCTATATCATTCTTTCTAAGTAATTATCCTATAATACATTATATTATGTATTTAACAAATTCAAATCAGGAAGATAGGTCATCCAGCGATTATATTCAATTTCTTCGTAAACGCGCTTTAAAAAATCAAAAAATCAATCTTTCTAATGGTAAAACAACTTCTTTAAATTACGCCACTTATTTGGACCAATTAGACCTTGCCTCTATTGATAATGAGTGTTTTTCTGAAAAAAACTTTAATGGTATTTCATTGGGCGATGAATGCTCTTATCCGGCAAACACAATCTATCATGTTCAACATGTAAATCAACCCATTTTTTCCTACAATAATGATATTGGGCTTTCATGGAAAGTTAAATATGGCTCTATGGGCACCAATACCAATTATTTTAATTCTGATATTTCTTTCTCCGGAATTTCATCCAATTTTACAGATATCTCGTTTGCCACTAATGGCACTATTACAAATAACAATTCACAATTAAATAATTCACCCTTCTCTATTGAATGGGTTGGATATCTATTTAACACATTTGAATCTTCTGTTTCTTTTCAAGCCAGTGTTGTTAAAAAAGACAATATACATGTTTGGATTGGTCCTAATTCATTAACACCTCTATTGAATAATGCCACAATCGATATTACTAGGAACATTTATGATGTGGATTTTAATTCCACTAAAACCGCTACTGCTTCCTATATCATTCCCGCTTATACATATGTACCAATTCGCATTCAATATGATAATACCACTGGTTATGAACAAGGTATGAATTTCGCATATAAATCCTCTCCATATGACAATTTTAATTATTCCAGTAATTCATTTTATTTCTATACTAATAATTTCTCTATTGTGCCTTTATATTCTCCTTTAATAAGTACTCCTTCTGTCCCTGGTAAATTACAAACCAATAAAGATTCTTGTGCTTCTTGCACAATGGTGTTTCAAGATGCCAAACATAGACGACAATGGAATATTAAAAAACCTCAAATGCTCTCTATTGTTGATTCAAAAACCTTTAAAATGTAAGCGGCGTTTATATCAATTCTTTATTTTCTACATACCAAATAAAGAATTATGTCAGATGATGAATTAGATATATCGTGGATAAATGAACAAAAACGCATTTTAGACATACAACAAAATTATCTGCGTGAACATCAAACCTCCATCGCCATTCATTTTTGTTATATAAATAATGATTTAGTTGAAAAAATACATAATGAAACATACACCTTTATCGACGCCTCATCAACAACCATATCCGCAAAAGAATTGAAAAACATTATTGAAAAACAACAAACTAATTATGTGTTTGACTCGCTGCTTGTATATGTTGTAGATATAGAACCTGAAAAAATTGGTTCCTTTTCTGAAAATACCGATTTTGCAAAATATAATATAACCTCTATTACAACAGATATAACTATTCCACCCTCTATCTTTATTTTTCATCCTATTAATTGCATCTTTATTGTATTAAAACCTCCACCACCAAAATCATGTATAAAAAAACAGAAAAATCTCACTAAAAAACGAGTATCTTTTCATAATAAAACAAAGAAAAATGCATAGGGGGTATTATGTAGGGCAACAGATGCCAAAAAAGTTGGCATCCAGCCTCATTAATAAAACAAAGAAAAACACATAGATATATTTTATCAAACAATTTAATTATGTTATCTGTCTTCAATTCAGGTGCTCCAATAGAGGCTCAAATAAATTATATAAAATATCATGAAACCTCCTATAATAAAACAAATGGACTCTGTGATAAATTATTTATTATTTTATTTGTATTAGATGAACAAAGTCCTCTATTGACCTCTATTGAAAATGCCATATGTTATGTAAGAGATATATACAAAGGTCGTGGACAAAGAGATCTTACATATTCTTTATTATACACTTATCATAACTTCTATCCAGAGCGTGCGATAGAGATTCTCAAAAAAATCGTATATTATGACCATATTAATACCTCTATCGGTTGTTGGAAAGATGTCAAACAATATGCTGATTTTATTGCAAGATTTCGGGGATATAACCATTATCTTATTCCATCCGTAATGAATATCTATGTAGAACAATTGCATTTGGATCGAAGTATATGGAATTCCTCTGTAAACATGGATGCAAGAAAATGCATATCATTTGCAGCAAAATATTCACCAAGGGAAACAAAGAATCCACATTTATATGAGATTTGTATGAATCTTTGGTGCAATCTGGATGAAACATGCAAAAAAATTATGGATACAGTGCGTTTTTCTGGAAAAATACAAACCATTAGAGAAATATGCCGACATGCATCGGCCAAAAACAAATGCGCAATGTTGTTTCGGAAAACCGTGGCCAGCCTTAATAAAGCATTAGATACATGTGAAATAAAAATATGCGATAAAGCCTGTGAACAAATTGATATAAACAAGGTACCAATAAAGGCTTTTTTCCAACATAAATCAAATCTCTATCATCTTCATACAGAACATTATGATAGAATATGCAATTCACCCTTTACTTACAGTCCATGGATGATTATTAAACATATGTTATCTTTGGACGCCGATAAAGAACATTGGAATAAACTATGGGAAAGCCTGTTTGTGCATATTTATTATATTAAAAATTATTATGTTCCTCTATTGGATTTATCTGCATCTCTATTTCAACATGAAAATAAACAAAGGCTATACACTGCTTTATCATATGCAATCATTTATGCACGCTGTTCATACATAAGTAATAGTGTTATTATTGCTTATAATAATAATTATATCAATGTGGATTTGACAAATTGCGATTTGGATATGTGTTTACAAAGATTGATGTCTATTACAATTCATTTCAATAAAGAATCGTGTGTATTACAAGGTTTGAATGTGGTATTGGGTGGAATTATTACATCAGGTATGACACAGGAAGAAATAGATGTATTAAAGATTGTGATGATAACACATACGGAAATCACACAGGAAAAATTTGATTCCATTTTGTCGAATTGGACTTTGTCTGGTGAACAAATTATTTCTGAACCATATCGATTAACTGAAAAGAATTTTATGAAATTAGTTATTTGAAAACCTACTTAGAAAAACTACTATATAATAATTTGTCCCAAATACTTGGTGGATAAAGTGCTATGATGGCCGAGAGGTCTAAGGCGAGCGACTTAAGAAATAAGTTTAATGACTTATCTTAAATTAATATATCGCTTAGTGTATATCACTGCGTGGGTTCGAACCCCACTCGTAGCAATAAATTTGGGACACCATTTCCGACTTTAATTCAGTGGAAGAATGTTTGACTGTAGTTGTATAACAAAAATCAAAAGGTCCCCTGTTCGAACCAGGGAAGTCGGAGTTTTGCTCCATTAGCTCAGTAGGTAGAGCACACGGCTGTTAAGAATTTTCATAAAAAATTTTCTGTCACCGTGGCGTCATTGGTTCAATTCCAATATGGAGCGCGTTTTTTCAATAAATTCCACAAAAGTTATTGAAAAATGGATTCTATTTTTTAATAGCACAATATTTGGCCAATTTTTTCGCAATAACATCATTCATTTTATCCAAATCATGGTTATGTCCAGTTAATGTTTGCACCAATAATAGATATTTTGCACCATCTTTTGTATCCACATCTTCATAATTTGGATGTTTATCAACCCAGACTTTTTTGCCTTTATATGTACGATTACATAATCGTTCCACCATACTATTTGTATTTGTCAATTTGTCATCATCTTTTTCCCAGCCATTATCATTTTTCATATAAACAGTATATCGTTTGGTATCAGTGCATTGTATTGGGCGTTCATTTTGTTCAAATTTTTCCAAATATCTGAATATAAATTGTGCATTTCCTTCAATATAACCATAATTGCCAATATTTACCATATCTTCATAAGTGGGTTCCATTTGTTTCAGAAATTCATTTAGAGTTATTGCTCTATTACATTTGACATTTAAATATTCGTTCACATTGAATCTATCCGATTTTTTGGGTTCTGATTTTAATTTCATAGGAGCAGTATAAGCTGCAACACAGGCATCAACAATTGCTTTGGTGTTTTCGGTATTAGCTTTTAACATATTTGCATTGTTTTCGGTGTTTGCTTTTAACATATTTGATTGATATTCTGAATTGGTTTTTAACATATTATTTTGAAAATTGGAATTTAATTCCAATACATTATTTTGAAATATTTGATTTTTTTCAGCAAAAGAAATCATAGCTTTGGTGAATTCTTCTCCTGTAACAAATCCACCGGATGGTTCAGGAACACAATCTTTACGATGGCGATACATACTTGTTTTATTTTTATAATAATTATCACAATTTGTGCATTTAAATTTTGTTGAATTTTCTTGTTTTTTAAATAATTCAATATTTTCATAATGTTTGTTTGTATTTAAATGTTTTGTAAAATGATGTTCATATTTTGTGCCATAGTCACAATAATCGCAAAAATATTTGAAATTGGTTTCATCATCGGATGAATCGTCGTTATATTCCTCGGACATTTTATATTTAATTAAAGCGGCATCTTTCTATGTTGGTTTTTAATAACTTATTAATAAAAATACATAAAATATGGACATTTTGATGGACATTTTAAACATAAGTGCATGTTTTATTGTTTTTAAAATGTTTTATTAGTGGCTTATGGTGTGCTACACAAATAAAGAACATAAGAGAACATTTGTAAAAGTTTTAATAATTGTTAATTAATTTGTTACTGTAATGAATAACAAAATAAATTTAAAATATAACATTTACACTTTTTTACACTTTTTGAGAACATTTACAAAATGTCCATCAAAATGTCCACATGTATTTTGCGCAGCAAAATACATACAACAATAAAATACACCATTTTACAAATTCTTTATTTGGCTCGATAAAGACACACAAAAATAAATTTCGTTAATAAACAAAAATTCTCAGTGTCATGAAATCAAACTATTTTTAGAAAAGGTCAAATGGACATTTTGTAAAAATTCAAAATGTCCTTTTTGAAAATTTTTTATAAAATGTTTTTTTTGAGTTTACAAAACAAATGTTAAGATATTATTTATGGGTGTTGTTAAGATAACATTTATCACATTTATTTGTAAAAATACATAAAATGCGGACATTTTACATGGATTTTTTTATTGTGAACATTTTGTATTTTTTTTATAATTGATGAGTGCATTTATAGTGTGCTACACAAATAAAGAACATGAGAGAACATTTATAAAATTTATAATATTATGAAATATATTTATTACCATAATAAGTAATAAATATATTTTATAAAAATGAAATTACACTTTTATACACTTTTTGAGAACATTTACAAAATGTCCATCAAAATGTCCACATGTATTTTGCTGTACAAAATACATACCACCATAAAATACACCATTTTAACTATTCTTTATTTGGCTCTATAATAACACACAAAAATAATTTTCTTTAACAAACAAAAATTCTCAGTGTCATGAAATCAAACTATTTTAAGAAAAGGTCAATTGGACATTTTGATAATTTTCAAAATGTCCTTTTCCAAATTTTTTTATAAAATGTTTTTCTGACTTGTTTAATAACTTATTGTTGTATTTATTATATAAAAAATACATACACAAACCCATTCTTTAATGCATGTTTAAAAGACATCAATAGAGAAGTATAACCGTTGAATACAAATATTTTTCATTCGTTCATTGAAATAAAAAACATGATTTAGCAATATTTTCTCTATGCGTTATTTATAAACAATGTCCACATTTGCATTTATAAAACCCCAAAACGGTCTTTGGAAAGATGCCAAAATCGCCAAAGTTCAAACCCAAATTTTAGAGAGAATCACTTCTCTTCCTGAGGCTGTTCGCAAAGACAAATTCAATATGGAACTTCTCCTTATGATTTGTCTTATGATTGAACATAAAGTTGATAACCAAGGCAAAAAAGACAAAATGAAAATCGACAAAAAGCTTGTTGCTGTTCAAATTTTGACTTCTTTGTTTGGTCAAATGAATCCTGTTGAGTTGAAAACTATTACTGATCACATTGAATATTTACATGACAATGGAGCTATTGTTAAATATCCTTGGTACAAAACAATGAGTTCTATTGTTGCTGATTGGTTCAAAAAAAAACTCGCGTAATCCGAAATTGGATTTTAAACTATGTACAGGGTAGTATTTTAGATAGTTTTATGAAAAAAATGCATATTCCTCGTCCCGTATATACAGCAATCACAATAGCCACTAATTTGGACCAATTATCGATTGTGCAATTTGCATTATCAAAATTAGGACTTTATAAATGGCTTGCGTATTGCGTATATTTGATATTTTTTGCTTAGAACAAGGTATATTCTAAGCAAAAACACAAACAAAACACTAAATTAAACATTAAATAGCTTGTTGTTGTTGTTGCTCTTCTTGTTGTGCAGCCAATTTTTCTTTGCGTTTCAAATAGGCTTTACGAGCCCATTCTTTGCGTTGTTCTTTGGATGCTTTATAACCAGTGCGTTCTCTATATTCTTTAACACGCTGAATAATAACTTCTCTATTTTCTTCATAATATTGACGCTTATCTGGAGCGGTATATTTTTTTAAATGTTCTTTAGTTGCATTTAATTCGGCAGTTAAACGAGCAATTTCATCGCGCAAAACAGTAATTTCATCCATGATTGTTGTGTATTTAATGTTTTACTAGAAAAACTTCTAAGTATATTTACAAATATATATTATTTTTGATTCAAATATATATGTTTAACAAAACACGAAAAATTGGTGGCGTAAGAATAATATCATCCTATGCAATCAATGAAGCATTTAATAATTTTTTTTTAAATTCTGTATTTTCTATATTTTCTGAAGATGGCTCTGTTGGAGTAATTATAAAAGCAAGATTGAAAGATAATGTAGATAGCCCGTATAAAATTACACGAACAAATTATTTTAATAAACCAGTGAGAGAAATATTGATAAAATTCAGTTATGTTGATGTTTCAAATGAGGTTAAAATACAACAAGATTTGTTTTTAAAAACAATAAATGATGAAAATACTTTATTGGAACCTATTTGTCCAGCAATAATTTATGCATATAATGGAAAATTTAATAAGGAACAAAAAATATATGCAAAAACGAAAATAATTGAGAATTTGGAAAATATAAATGACGCAGAAAAAATAGAATCGATTTTTAATAACAGAGTTTATATGTTTGCAATGGAATTAATGGATGGATTTATTCAATTAGAAAAAATAAATCGAAATTTACCAGAATACAAATATTATAAATATATGGCTCTTTATGAATTGCATAGAATGCATAAACATGGATATTTACATAATGATATACATGATAAAAATATATTGGTGAATCCGGATTACAGTTATTATGAATCGACAAATGGGCGTGTAATATTAATAGATTTTGGGTCAGCCACAAAGGTAACAAATAATAATTATGATGAAATGATGAATATTGATGTAGGAAGAATTGATAAATCTCTATTGGAAAAAATTGCAAATAGTATGCAACAACAAAATATTCAACGAAACTACATTGTAAAAATGCAGATAGAACTGAATTTGAATAGAACAATAAAAGAAATTCTAAATAGGTTTTTATTTTATAATGGAGGATATATGAATAAAACGAAAAGAAATATATTAAATGAGCCAACAATAAATAGAGATAGAAAGAAAAAATTGGATTTTAGTGATGTAACTTACGATGATATAATGGAATATGAATCAAACAAATTTTTTGAAAACATGAAAAAAAATAATGAAAAGTCATATAACATGTTTATATCCTCTATTGAATCGGTGAAAAAAGAAGCAAATCCAGCTGAATATTTTGAAAAATGTGTTAAGGAAACATTGCATTTACCAAATAAATAAATACACACTTACAACAGTTTTTGATATGCAAATGCATCGGATTTAGTGATAGGCATGGGTTTTTTATTATCTATATCAGCCAATAATTTTTGCATAACATCGCGGTCTTTATTGCGTCGATGAAGGACATTAGAGGCAACAGTTTGCACATTTACATTTTTCGTGGTTGCCAAAATATTATTTGAAAGTAAAACATCCTTATTGGCTGTCTCAATCATTTGCTGCATATAATCCGATTCGCTTATGTATAATTGTGCGCGATATGCATATGCGGATAAATAAAATAATAACCCTAATGCAATATAATAATAAAGGGAAAACGAGTTATGATATGAATCGAAAACAATGACTTCTAAAAGACCCATAATAGAGGCGGCGGCCGATGAAATATAAAATTTACCGCGTGTAAAGGTGATTTGTCCAGAAGTAACAATATATGGTATAATGACATATTGAAGAATAAATGCAACAAAGAAAGTTATAGATAAATATATATGAAGTTTCATTAGTATATTGTATATAATAATGAATTGTTTTAAAATATATTTTATTGGATTTTTATGGAATCCTGGATTTAAAAACACAAATATTATAACGCGTGTATTGAATGCGGAAGACCAAATTGTGGATAATATTGATGAATGTAATACAATAATAATAGGTGATTCATTGACTTTGGATGAATATAATATATTAAATAAATTGGATAAGCGTGATAAAATAATAATACAATATGTTGCAGAACCAATAACAAAATTATTGATAATTGAATTATTATATGCCAAACATTTGTTTGAAAATGAAGCATGTCATATGAGAATTGGATGTGTTAAAAATGATTTGTCAACAGGATATATAAAATATCCATTGTATGCTTATGATGATTCTTTATTGATGCAAAATAAATTTGATGAAATCAATGATTATGTGTTGAATTCAGACCCATGCAATAAAGAATTTTGTGTATTAATAAACAGACATGATTATGGAAATACACGCACGATAATTTATGAAGAATTATCAAAATATGGTAAAATAACATGTCCAGGAGCCTTATTTAATAATATATCTAATGAGGAATGTGATAGAGTTGGAGTGCCAGAATATATAAAAAATTATAAATTCAATATATGTTGTGAGAATTTTGGCGCAGCACATGAAGGATATATTACAGAGAAATTGATGAATGCATGTATGGGAGGGGCAATACCAATATACTATGGCAAATTGGATGAAATGGATGAAAAAATATTTAATAAAGAGCGAATAATATTTGTGACAAATGAAACAGCGGTGGAAGTGGCAGCCTTTGTTGACGAATTAAATAAAGATGAAGTAAAATTGCGTAAATTTTATGAACAACCTGTATTTAAGGATACGGCAGCAGAAACAATAAGGAGAATGTTTACAAATATGTATTTAATGTTTAATTATATGAGGCATCAATTATGTTGTGACAAATAGAGACAAAGGTATCATTATCCGGTTTTTCATCACGGGCATATTTACCTTGTAATAGAGAAATAACAATAAAATCGAGATGTTCTTTATTGGCGACGAGTTGTTGTATTTCGCAGGTGCGTACATTGAGAATTTTAAATAGCATTGTATGATTTGGATGAATAAACCCATAAAGCCAGGCATAAATAACAACTTGTAATTGGTGATCCATGGTGATTTCTTTAACACATTTTAATTCCCAAATGGTTTTGGGAGTTATAATGTCAGTTCGCGCGGTGAAACGAAATTTGAGTGTTTCATCAAAATATTCGGCGAGGAGTGTGTCGATAGATTCATGTTCAGATTCTTGTGATTGGTGTATGATAGTGGATTCAATAAGGGGTTCAACGCCAATACATTCTTTGCCAATAAAGGTTTCAAGACGGCGTTTGCATTGATTCATCATAGAGGTATTAATCCAATTATAATCATCTTTATGAATTTGTTTTAATTTACTGTATAATTTTTCTTGAAAAGCGCTGTAGACATTGGCGAGAAAAAGATAATCAGCGGGTTCTGTGAATGTAGAGGGCAATTGTGACACGATATTTTTGAGAAATTCGTGTTCATTTGTTTTAAATTCATCAAGGATAATAAGGATTGTTTCATAGAGTACATTGGGTTTATTATGATGTGTAAGATGGTCATAATACATAGCGGGGATAGCAATGCCATTAAGATCAGAAACATCTTCAAAGAAGCCATCGGAGGTTTGAATCACAGAGGGAATATCAATCTCTGTGGTTTTTTGTTTGACAATGTGAAACATGGATTCAAGAATGGGAGTAATGGATTCCAAGACAGATTCAGGAATGAATTTAATAAGATTAGAGGGAGTAATATAATGTTTTTGAATGGGATTATTTTTAATGGGTACATCATAGAGAGGATAATAAGGAGTGCCATTAAAAGTGACAAATGGAAGTTTTTTCATTTCAAATTGTGAAATTTTAAGAAATTCAAGTGGTTTGTCTGTTTCGAAGTCGTCGCGTTCTAAAAGATAGAGACCTTCAGTTGCTCTAGTGCAAGCGACATATAATGTACTAGGACAAAGGTCATTGGGCAAATTTTTTCCATAGAAGCGCATATAACCTTGGTCAAAACCAACAATAAAGACATATTTGCGTTGTCTGCCTTTAACACTATGAAAGGTGGAAAATACGATTTTATTATGTGAAACTTTATCATCGATATTATCGGTATCCATGGAGGGAACGAAACATGGAAACCCGCGTGAAACAAGTATATTTTCCATACGACGCATAGGACTATTGGGACCTTTTACAGAGGGCCCCAGAATAAATATATCGGCTGGAGTGGCATTACCGGAATTAAAAAGAGAAAAAATGGCATATACAACGGAATTTTCAATATTTCTTTGTGAATTGCGAATATAATGAACATTGATAGGGCCATATTTTTGAGCGACAAGTCTAGTTTCATCAAGCATGGCAACATTAATAAAATCGGCCATTTGATGAGTAATTCTATAGGATGTTTTAAGTGTTGTATAATGAAAAACATTGGATTTTAAAAGCTTATGATTTTTCCATATCTCTATTGCAAGAGTTAGAAAACGGGTATCAGCGCCTTTAAAATCATAGAGGCCTTGCATAAAATCACCCAATACAAGCAATTGAAAAGGATGATTCATATGTTTGATATAGTGAATGACAAAGGCAAAATAGAGGGGAGTCATATCTTGAGATTCATCAATAACAATAATATCTTTTTTAGGGATATGAATGCGTGGTGATAGAGATTTATTAATAATATGACGAATTCCGGTGTCGGTAAAAGCGGAATTATGGAAATATTTGACAGCTAGACTATGATATGTATGTACATGTAAGTTGTTTAAGTTAAGTTGTTTAGCTTTATGTTTAATTTCGAAACGAAGCATAGAATTATATGTGAATTGAATGATTTTGTGTTTGGGCATAGCGGCGGCGATAGAGAGAATAGTGGTAGATTTACCAGACCCGGCAACGGCATCAACAATAGCATTATGTCCTGTTTTAATATGATTTATGACAATTTGTTGTTCATCACTGGGTGAATTCATAATTATATATGTAAAATAAAAATTCTCTATATGTTATTGATGTATTTACATGGATAAAATAAAGAATAGTGAAATAACAAAGTTTTAATGCATCTCTATGATGTGTTATAAAAAACCTTGTAATTAATGGGCGACCGAAGGGAGCCCAATAAAGAATAGTTAAATGACAAAGTTTTAATGCATCTCTATTATGTGTTTATTAAAACATTGGAATATAGGGTTCGCTTCGCTCACCCAATAAAGAATAGTGAAAATAACATTGTTTTAATGAATCTCTATGATGTGTTGTTAAAAACAATAATAAAATTATTATTTATGGTAACACCCAATAAAGAAACATAATAAATACAAATAATTATTATGTTTTTTGAAAATCTCTATTTTATCGTATCAAACGCCTTGTATTTCTCAATTTAAAATTTGGATTAGATTCAAGTGCATATAATAGTTTGATTTGTTTTTTAGCCTTGGCTTTACTTGTGCATTTGGAACGGACTTTATTGGTTTTCTTATTTTTAACACTATAACAATTCCGTTTGGGAACTTTACGAAGACTGTATGGCATGAATTATATATTATACAATGCCATATTTTGCCAAAACGGATTTAACAATAGATAATTTTTTAGGATCAAAACCAACACCGAATTCAGGCATACCATAAAGATGAATATAATAACTGTAAAGAGGAGCCAATTTGAATGTTTTGCTAATAGATAATTCACCGGTTGTTTGACCATGCATAGCATCAATTTCATTCTTTTTGGACAAAACATCTTCTAATTTTTTCTTTGTCATGGCCAAATTGATTTCCAAGTCGGCATTTTCAATACTTAAAGACTTTGAATTTAATGCACCGGTAAGACCGTCTAAAGCAATTTGAAAAAGAAGTTTTAAACTATTATTTTTTTCAGATTCAACTGTGTTAAGCATTGTATCATTTAAAGTTAAATAACCGAACATATCATTGGGAATTGTAGTGTATTGTCGATGTGCCATTTTATAAACATAGTTATTTTCGATTGTATTGAGAGTTTGTAGAAGAGAGTCACTTAGTTGAAAATTATTAGTGCAATCACAATCACCTTTATTTCCATTATTATTTTTAAAAGGATTAATAACAGTTTTAGTGGAAATAGGATTAATAAGCATTTTTGTCATACTTTTACCTCCAGACAATAAAGATTTATTGTAACTCATTGGATTATACTTAATATATATTGTGATAAACAAGTGTTAGATAAATAATATATGATGTTATATAGAAAATGAGTAATAAATTGGACTTGGATTTGGACATAAATAATTATACAATTAAAGATTTAGAGAAATTTTTTAAATTGGAAAAAGGGAAGCGTTATACAGCTTCAGAAATAGAGTATAAATCAGTGGAATTGCGTGAATTATTAATACAGTCAGGAACAATAGATAAGAAATTTTTAACAGAATTAATAAAATTTTTAGAAAAAGCATCAGATTGGTTGATACATGTAAAATGTGAAAAGAGAGAAAAAACAGAGAAGCCAGAATCAACATCAAGAATAAATGATGTAATAAAACGAGAACAAACGCCATACATAAACACCTATAATAGTGAGTATTTTCCAGATATAATGAATCCATTAAAGATGCGTGTAATATCAAAATATTTGAACATAGATACAAGATTTCGCAATGGTAATACAAATAGCACGGAATTTATAATAAACTTACCGGTTAAGTTGAAGAATGTAGTAAGTATGCAAATGACAGCATTTGAATTTCCTGTGGCATTTTATGGAATATGTGCGAAATATGGAAATAATTATATAAATTTAACAGCAACACAGCAATTATTGGAGGGTGGTGAAATCACAGAGGAATCGAAAATAGTGAAAATTCCGGATGGAAATTATGATGCAATAGAATTTATAAAAATGATAAATGCATGTATATTGCAGAATGAAGATAAAACACCAATAATGCCGGAGAGTTTATTTAATTACATAAGATTTCGATTAGATATAACGGATGCAGGGGCAGGAACAGCGAAAGTGTTTTTAGAATCGTATGGTGATTTTGGATATACAATAAAATCGATAACAATGGATTTTACGCGTGATATAAATGGAATGCCGGATAGAACTCCATTAACATCAAAAATAGGTGGAAATTTAGGATTTATAAAGGGGAAATATGAAGGACAGACATCATATTTATCGGAGACATTAATAGAACCGGCAAATATTCGTTATTTTTTTATAGTGGTGGATGATTTTAATAATAATGTGAATGACCAGTACATATCCGCGTTTAATAATAGTCTATTATCACCGAATATTTTAGCAAGAATATCGGTAAAGGGGTCGTATTTTAGTTTAATGATGGAAACGGATATGGGGAATCAATTTGAGGCGCGTAAATATTTTGGACCAGTGGATATACAAAAATTGCAAATAAAGATAATTGATGATCATGGAAGGATTTTAGATATGAATAATAGCAATTTTTCCTGTTGTTTACTATTTAAGATATTGTACGACCTTTAGGAAAATATTTATCTCATGTTTTTTTATAAAAATGCCCGTTGATCCTTCTTACAACCGCAATGACCCTACTTATTCTAACGTATATGCCTCCGCCGTATATGCTCTTTCTGCCACTGGTACTTTCACCATGGAACGAGGCTTTGCAACAATTAAAGAATATGTTCCCACTGCCCCTGCTCACATTGATGTAACTGACTCTGTTCAAATTATGATGGATGTTGCCACTTTTAATGCCAAACTAGGTGCTTTCCGCCCTGTTACTGACGATTTCTCCAATAACACTATTACTATTTCTTCTGACGATTTTAGAACTGGTGTAACCAAGGGTTCACAAGTGTTTTCTGTTGGTAAATACGCCACTATGTATAGTGATTTTACTTCCTATGTCAGTACATATTTTGGCTTTGTTGGTGGTTTCAGTTCTTTGTTCCAAGGTGCTTCTGAGTTTGCCATTGACACCAACAATACTTTCACTGGAGCTTCTTTTGTGAGATTGTTGAACGGTGAAACTCTTGATGCCAGTGGAAGATATATCAGCAATTTAACTGGATCTATTACTATCAGTAACATTACTGAGGTATTGAGATATGCTGTTGATGCGAATGTTTTTGGAAATCGTGATCCCTCTGTAAATAATTGGGGTATTTCTGATGGATTTCAACCTGGTGATTTGATTTGGGTTCAACCTGGTACTGCTGTTAAATTGAAACTTGAGATTGACTCTGAAGTTTTCAATCCTATTAACAACGTTGGTCCCACTTATGGTAATGCATTAATGACAACTCAAGATACAACTTTTTCAAGTGCCAATGGTGATTTTTATTCCCATACTGTTGCATCAACAACCCTTATTGAGCGTGATTTGAGAGCTCCCATTCTTATTAAACTTGTGACTGCTGCTACAATTGCTGCTTTGCCTTAAGCAAATAATAACATAACAAATTTAATATTATGAAAAACCATAGTTTTTTATAATAAAAACAACAGGAAAACTGAAGATAAAAATGATAAATATCTGCATACATTTAGGATATTTATGAAAAAAAACATATTATAATTTGAAGATAAATATTATAATGTCGATGGAACCAGAATTTGTCCGAAACCAATTAATTGAAACGGACCCTTATGCACAAACAATGTATGCATTTTTGGCTTCAGGTGGATTTGTATTAGAAAGAGGATTTTCAAAAATAAACATATATAACACATTAGACCCCTATGTAGATGTAACAGGGTCAATACAAGTGATGATGAGTGTGGATTTATTTAATACAAAATTAGGAAGTTATAATGCAATGAATGATTCATATGCAACAGATTCAATAACAATAACAGCAAACGATTTTATAAGCAGTATAAAAAAAGGTGCACAAATAATATCAACAGGGGCATATTCAACATTGTATAGTGATTTTACATCATATGTGAAAACATATTTTGGAATTGATGAAGGATTCAGTTCATTATTTGCAGGTGCATCTGAATTTGCCATCGACGGTTCAAACAATTTTACAAATGAATCGTTTATAAGATTATTAAATGGAGAAAAAATCGATGCAAGTGGGCAATATATAAGCGATTTATCCGGGTCAATAACATTAAGTAGCATAAGAGAATTATTATTATGGGCATTAGATTCAAATGCATTAGGAAATCGTGATCCAGCAGTAAAGAATTGGGGTTTGGGTGATGGTTTTGTGGAGGGTGATTTGATTTGGATTCCAGAAGGAACACAAATAACATTAAATTTGGACATAGAAAGTGAGAAATATAATCCTGTAAACAACATTGGTCCAAATAATACAGAAATACTAAATCAAACAACCACATTTATACATGGAAATTTCACATCAACAACAGATTCAACAACAACAAATATAACAAGAACCGTAAAAGCACCATTATTAATAAAATTGGTATCATATTCAACAATAGCATCATTACCCCCAGTGGGTGGAATAGATATATCAGGAGTAACGCCTGGTTCTAATCCAGTAATAACAGCAGGCATAGATCCAAGTATGACAAATACAAATCCAGCGCCTGTGCCAACGGCCCCCGCAGTGGAACCAATAGTTCCTGTTTCAATGTCAAATTTTGTAATATTGGGTTCAAAAACATCGGGAACATCATATGTAACATCATTGGATGCATTTTGGACAATAAATGGAAATACATCAATATTAAATTCAGCGGCATCAAATGGGTCCAAATATTATGCTGTGGGAGAAGGTTCAACAACTGTTGTAAAAAGTTTGGATAGTGGTGTAACATGGCGTTTGGCATTTAATTCGCCATATTCAGTGGCAGGCAATGATGTATTATTATTAGGAAATACATTAGTAACATGTGGGACAGGTGGAAACACGCTTGCATATATACCAAATATTAATACAGGAAACACATGGACAACTGTGGATACCGGGTTAACATCAGGAACACAATTATATTATGATGTATCTGCTACGAGATTATATGTAACAGGTGCGGGTTCAAATACAATATCATATGCATCATCTCCTTCAAGTGCTTGGACAGGACTTGGTAAATATGTATTTGCAAATGAAGCAACCACAATACATGGTCCGGCGAATTATGCAATTGATAGAACATGGGTGGCTGTAGGACAAGGCGCAAATGTATTAACATACAGCACAGATGGAAAAACATATACAGCAAATAGCGTATCACCAATAGCATCGGCATCTGCAGTATCAATAGGCGCGGATACATTTGGAACACCAGTATGGGTAGCAGGAGGCCAAGGAGGAAACACATTGGCATTTTCAAAGAATCCATCACTGGGATGGTCTGGTTTGGGTGCAATAGCATTATCAACTGCATGCAAGGGTGTGCAATATGGCGTAGATGGGTCCGGACAGCATGTCTGGATTGCAGTTGGAACGGGCACAAACAATTCAATAGTGTATAGTAAAAATCCAACAACAGCTGCGGGATGGTATGGATTAGGAAAAAACATATTTACAACAGGATATAGTGTTGCATGTGGCAAAGATGCATCAGGAAATGCATTATGGATGGCAGCAGGAACAGGATTGACAAATACATTGGCATATAGTAGAAATCCAACGGTTGCTTCTTCATGGGTGGGATTGGGGAAAACCATATTTTCAACCGTTGGATTCAGTGTAGCATATGGCACAGATTGCAGTGGAAATCCAATTTGGGTGGCTGCAGGACAATCAGATACAGGCACAATAAATGCATTGGCATATAGCAGAGACCCTACAAATGCGGCATCATGGGTTGGTTTGGGTTCAACAGCATTAAGTGTAGGACAAGGAGTTGCATTTGGCACAGATGGTTCGGAAAATCCATTATGGTTGGCTGTAGGAAGTGGTGTAAATACAATTGTTTATAGTAGAAATCCAACAAATGCAATGTCATGGACAGGTATAAACGCAGGACTTTCATCATCAGCATCAACAAGTGTGTCATATGGAGTGGATGCAAGTGGAATGCCAATATGGATTGTAGGACAATTAACAACAAACACAATTATTTATAGTAATTATCCAACGGTTGCAGGAACATGGGGAACACCAAATACAAATATATTTTCAGTTATGGGTGCAAGTATAGCACAACAAAGATATCCCAAATATATTGCTGGAGGAATAAATACAAATAATATGATGGGTTCAATTGATGGACAAACATGGTATCCCATAAAATCGCCATTCACAATTGCAACACATGATGTATATTGGAGTCAAGAACAACAAATGTGGGTGGCAGTGGGTGAAGGCACACATACATTAGCACATTCAACAAATGGAATAGAATGGGAGGGACACGGAACAACAGTATTTTCAGTTTGTGGTTATAAAGTGACTTATTCATCTGTGGAAGGTAAATGGTTTGCAACAGGTGAAGGCACATATACAGCAGCATCAAGTGTGGATGGACATGATTGGATACCAACAGGGTCAACAATACCATTACCTGCTCCTGTAGGAACAGACAAATTTATTTTATTAAAGACTGTGAATAAGTCAAGCACATCATCATTGGCTTCAACAGTTTTTACGGAAGATAATATAATATATTCAGTGAATACAATAGCGTATGATGGTTCAATGAATTATTATGCAGGCTGCAATGGTAATATAAATTTGGTACAAAGCACAGATGGTGGAAAAAATTGGTTTCAAGTGGCAACACCATTTACATCGAGTGTTACTGATATAGCATTTGTTGGAAATAATACAGTGGTTGCAGCGGGAACAGGCACAAACATATTGGCATATAATAGTGGTTCAGGATGGGCGCCAATAAATAACAGTCAAACAACAATATCGAAATTATATTATGACGCATCTGCATTAAGAGTCTATTCAACAGGAACAGGCGCAAACACATTAACATTTTCATCAAATGTTTCAAGTAAATGGACTGGATTAGGAACATATGTATTTTCCGATAAAGCAAATGTGATTCACGGACCATGTAATCCGGCAAATGGACGATTATGGGTTGCAGGCGGTTCCGGAACAAATTCAATAGCGATGAGTCAAAATTTAATAGGAAATGGCTGGACAGGATCAGGAACAGCATTGTTTTCATCAGCAATAAATGGAATAGGATATGGGACAGACGCATCAGGAGTTCCTTTATGGGTGGCAGTGGGGTCAGCAACACCAAATACAATGGCATATAGTTATAATGCATCAGCGAATTGGATAGGATTAGGGACAACAGCATTACCAACAGCAGGAACCGCAATATGTTATGGAATAGATGGTTTTGGAACACCGGTATGGGTAGCGGGAGGTACAGGAACAAATAAATTGATATATAGTACAAATGCAGTAGTAAGCACATCATGGATGCCAATTGCAAATGTATTTACAACAAGGGTAAATGCAATTGAATATGGAAAAGATGCATCAGGAGTGCCTTTATGGATAGCATGTGGTTCAGGAACAAATAATTTTGCATATAGTTATTATCCATCAGTAGAATCATCATGGACAGGATTAGTAATACCAAGTTTAACAACAGAGGGATTGAGTATAAAATATGGCACAGATTGCAGTGGAAATCATATGTGGATGGCAGGATGTGCAACAGGTTCAACAAGCACATTCGCATATAGTACAAATCCAGTTGTGGGTTCAAGTTGGGTAGGATTAGGCAGTTCTTTGTTTGGTTCAGGAACAAGAACATTGGAATTTGGCACAGATTGTTCAGGAAATCCAATGTGGATGGCGGGTGGTTCAGGAACATCAAATTCAATGGCATGGAGTAAAACGCCCACAGTATCAGCATCATGGACAGGGTTAGGATTAACAAAAATAACAAGTTCATGTACAAATTTGTTTTATGGAATAGATACATCAGGAAACCCAATATGGACGGCTGCAGGCACAGGCACAAATAAATTGGCATATAGTTCAAATCCAACTGTGGCGAGTTCATGGGTAGTAAATAGTACAACATTTACAACAAGTGGAAATGTATGTTTGCAAGAGAGATTACCCAAATATATAACAGGCGGTGTAGGAACAAATAATATGCAAGGTTCGATTGATGGTCAAACATGGTTTTATATAAAATCGCCATTTACAGTTGCAACAAATGATGTATATTGGAGTCCAAGTAAATCTTTATGGGTGGCGGTTGGTATGGGAGAACATACAATAGCGTATTCAAATAATGGAAGGTCATGGACAGGATTAGGGACATCTGTGTTTGAGTTGTATGGAAAAACAATAACATATAGTGATGTACAAAATAAATGGTATGCAACAGGTTATAGTTTAATTGGAGGACTTGCAACAGCAACAAGCGCGGATGGTATAAATTGGACAACAATAGAGACAACATTGCAAAATGGAGATTCGGATGCATTAGTTGCAATAAATTATAATAAACATGGAAATGTATTAATAAATCCAACAGGCAAAATACAATATAATGAATATACAAGTAATATAAATATGGCGGCTTTTGAGACAATGTCATCAAATGTATATGTTGCAGCATCAGGTGCGATAACAATAGCAAAAAGCACAGATAATGGAATAAATTGGAGTAAAATGACATCACCATTTACTGTAGAAACGAATGATATGAAAATAATAAATAATCAAATAGTAGCAGCTGGAAGTGGTGGAAATTCATTAGCATATTATAATGGAAGTAATTGGAGTGCAATAAATACAGGAATGAGAGTAGGAAAGAGAATATTTTATGATATATCAACAACAAAAACATATGCAATGGGCGCGGGCGCGAATAATTTTGCAGAAGCATCAACAATATCAGGTGCATGGACACCAAGGACAATATCAAATATAGCACAAATAAATGCATTTGGTATAAAAACAGGCGCGGATCCAGCACCAACAACAGCAGCAGCAAAAATGGTAATAGTGGGATATGGAAATGTATCAGCAGTAAGTGCCGTATCAACAAATTATACAAGTTCGCCACCAACATTTACATTTTCAACAAATACATTAGCAAGTTTATCAGCATCAGGAATGGAAAGTATCGCATATGGAAATGGGTTGTATGTGTGTGGTGGTTTTGTGCCAAACACAAGTGGTTTCAGTTTTGCATATTCAACAGATGGAATAAGTTGGACAGGCGTAGCAGGAAGTGGATTATTATCAACATATATAACAAGGGTTGTATATGGAAATGGCAAATTTTTGGCGACAGGCGGAGGCACCGCAGGAAGTAGTGGATTATTTGTATCAACAAATGGAACATCATGGTCAAATGTGGTAAATACACAAATAACAAAGAGTGGTCGTGGATTGCGATATTTTGGAAATAATACATGGTATTTATGTGGCGGTGGAACAGGATTTAGAGTACAAAGGTCATTAGATAATGGAGTAACATGGACAGCAGCAGAAACAAATGTGTCATCAACATTAACACAGATTCGTGATATAGAATTTGCAAATAATACATATGTAATAACAGGTTTTAATACATCAGGAACAAATACAGGAAATAAAATAATGACATCAACGGATGGAATAAATTGGACAGTAGTATCAGGTACATCATGTTATTATGGAAATACAGTAAAACATAATAATGGAGTATGGTTGTGTGGTTGTTATGCAGCAACAGGTGGCACACTATTATTTAAATCAACAACACCAACAACATCATGGACGCCAATAATAACATCAAGTGCAACAAGAATGACACAGGTAATAAATGTATGTAGTGATGGAACGCGCTGGTATATATCGGGAACTGGTGCAACAGGTTATCAATTTGCATATTCATCAAACAATAATCCATCAAGCATAAATGATTTTACATTTGTATCTGCAATGGATAAGCAAGGAGAAATACTGATAACAAGCACAACACCAACATCATCATTATATTATATAGCTGGTGGAATAGGAAAAAATAACATGCAAAGGTCATCAGATTCAATAAATTGGACATCAATAACTTCACCATTTTCTGTGGCAACAAATGATGTATGTTGGAGCGAAAGTCAACAAAGATGGGTAGCAATGGGTGAAGGAGGAAATACAATAGCATATTCAGATAATGGCACAACATGGACAGGATTGGGAACAAGTGTATTTTCAATTCGTGGAAAGAATGTTGTATTTGATGTGTCAGCGAATAAATGGTATGCAACAGGAGAGGGTACAAACACAATGATGACAAGTACAAATGGAATAAATTGGGTATAAATAAAAACCGAAATAACATATTTTTACAAAAAATTATTGTAAAAATAAATAAAATTTATTTATTCAAGGTCGCGATTGGGGTCATAATATTGATGTTGAAAAGTGGGAACGAGTGAGTATTTTTTCAGGAAAAGTTCATGGGCTTTATTTTTAATAAATGAGCGTTGTTCATCAGTAAAAGAAGCATCAGAATCGTAATCACAATCGCCTTTATCATCATCTATTTCAAACATATCATTATCAGATGTATCATCAACGGTAATTGTGTTTAAAATTTCTGTGGCTTTATGTAAAAGAGTTTGCACAAGAATAAGTGAATCTTTATTTTGCGCAACATCATAAAGATTATCAAGAGCATCAAGAAGTAGTGTATGAACATTATCAATGGGTGAGGACATAATTAAAAATGAGTGAAAAAATGGTTATATATGGTTTTCAAATAACCAATAATTAGGAAATACTATCAGAGTCACTATCGCTATAAACGCCATGGTCAATAAGTTGTTGGTCAGTGGGTGTATTGGAATCATTAATAACGGCTTGAAATATATTGGAAATTTTAGATTTATCAGGATTATCTGCAAATGAATAAGAAATAAGTTGCAAAATGCATTGTTGAAGAGTGTTGATTTGATTAGCTTGAATATCTTGTTTGAGTTTTATGGCGCTTATATCATTATCGAGTTGATTAAATAAATATTTTAAAGTATTAATTTGAATAGCCGAATCATTGGAGAGTGTATTGATAATATTTTTTATATGTTTAATATTATCTTGAATATTATCAGAATTGGTATTTTGGTTCATTGTAGAAGATAAATAAGTTGATGTTTTTTAATTAACCAATAAAGATGCTGAATAAGAATCAATTTTTCCCCTATAAAAATTGATTTGTTTTTTAATATATATATAGAAGGTAAAACAACAATAATTTATAGTAAAATGGATATTCTTTGTGAGAACCTGTATAAGAAGCGTTTTTGTTTAAATGTGAATGAGGATATAAGTAATTATATGAATGGAGAGAAGCATGTGCATAAATGTTTATGTGGTCCATATAATCATGTGGCATGTGTGTTGAAAGGGAAAGAACGCTAACCCCCAGAAATGCAATATATTAAGTTTTGGATATAATAATGAAGGAACAAAGGATTATGATGGAGTGCATGCGGAGGTGGATGCATTAAATAAATTAAAGGCAAATAAATCAGGAAAAAGGATAGGAATAAACATGGTGGTGGTAAGATTAACAAAGAATTATGTATTACAAACGAGTAAACCATGTGATCAATGTATAAAAAAGATGCGTGAAATACCGGAAAAAAAAGGATATAGATTGATGGATGTATATTATTCAGATGGAGCAAATAAGATAGAGAAGATGAGATTGCGTGATTTGGAGAAGGAGGAGGATAAATATGTAACAAAGCGAAATAGAGATAAGCGTGCGGGGCTTTAATTTTGGTGTTTTTTTATGAAAAATACAATAATAAATGTGTTTAAGTGATGGAATAAAGATGGATAATAAATAATATAGATGCAGATATCGGAAATAGTAGACAGATTGTATGTAGGAAGTGCAAGGGCTTTATTTAGCGCGGATAATTATGATTTAATAGTGAATTGCACAGTGAATGTGCCAATAACAGATAAATGTGTAAAAACAATAAGAGTGCCAGTCGAAGATTTACCGGAGGAGAATGATAAATTATTGCAACATATGGAGATGAGACATGTATTAGAGGCGATACATGAATGTTTGGAAGACAAAAATCATTATGTATTAGTGCATTGTCATGCGGGTCGACAGAGATCATGTGCAGTAATAGCATGTTATTTAATAAAGTATCATAATATGACGGCGATGGATGCAGTAAAACATATAAAAAGTCGTCATAGAGAGGCATTTTTTGGTGGAATAAATTTTGCGGATGCGATAAATAAGTTTTATGATAGTGAAAAAAGAAAGACGCAGGAGGTGTTAAGATAATTGGTTAAGATAATAATGTGTTTTGGTAGGTATAAAGAAAAATTTATATAGTAAAAAATTACTTTATAAATTGATGAAATCTTTATTAGACAGTTGTAAAAATTTTGTTTTAATGGGTTTTTAAAAAGGTTCGATAAGGCCTTGTGGAGATTGTTATAATACATTAATAAAATCATCAAATTCTTTGTTGGACAATTCAAAATATTTTTGTTTTATGGGTTTTCAAAATGTATTCGATAGAGATTGTTAAAAAATACATAGTAAATTAATAAAATCCTTATTTTATGTGGCGACCGAAGGGAGCCATTGATAAAAATAATTAAAATGGGCTCCCTTCGGTCGCCCATATAATTAATATTAGTAAAACAATGAAATTATTGTTGAACAGATGTAAAATATTTTTGTTTTAATGGGTTTTCAAAAAAGGTCCAATAGAGATTGTTAAAAAACATAGTAAATTGATAAAATCTTTATTTTATGTGGCGACCGAAGGGAGCCATTGATAAAAATATTAGTACAACAATTAAATCTTTGTTGAACAGTTGTATAAAAATTATGTTTTAATGGGTTTTTAA
>JACCDX010295893.1_pt1 | contig 33225 bp, 29 predicted proteins | sample 7449681 | NCBI WGS metagenome assembly JACCDX01 (sample SAMN15323450, study PRJNA562643) | freshwater metagenome | isolation source: river surface water | place: USA:Blue River Watershed | collected 2017-08-18
AAGTCTCGTCGTTGGAGGTCAGCCTGAACCTGCCATTGGTCAGGAATCCTGTAGCGAAATCGATTTCGAAGCTGCCATTGATGCTTTCAATGGTGACTTCCCCTGCGCCGAGGAACTGGTCGACTGCTTCGAAGTAATGAGTACCTGTCAGACTAGCCAAGGGACTAGGCACGGCTGAGGCGACGATCACGTCGCCGGTGATCTCGTTGAAGATCGAGCCATTGCTCAGGTGATACTGGTAGTGCAGGGGGTACTCGTCGCCTTGCCAGCGCCCCCACTGCACATCGAAGGCATTGATATCGTCGCTGAAGTCTGTATGGCTGGAACCCGCGGGGCGCAGGATGAATCCGGGACTGCTGCTGTACACAAGCGGGTTGAAGCCTTCCACCAGATCGGGTGTCTTGCCGAGGTTGATACCGGAGTTGCTGGTCCCCGAGCCGATCACCGCGAAACCCTGGCGCGTCATGTCTGCGATCTCGTCTGAGCTGATCGCCTGTGGCAAGCGGAACGCCGTGCTGCCAATGATCACATTGCTGGGGACGTCCTCGCCTGAAATCTCTTCGTAAATCTGGAAGCCAGCCACGAAGCCCTCCGCCGAGTTGCCCGTGAGGAACCCACTGAGGCTGCCGCCCAGCGGACGCTCGCTGTCAACGCTGAACAAATTGCCGCCCGACTGCACGGCAGTGGCATTGCCGTCGCTGATGACGATCGCCCCTTCCAGGGCCACTTCCTCCAGTTTTCCATCTTCCAGATGGCCAGAGAATGAAGTCTGCCAGCGCTCCCAGACCTGCGAGGGAGACTCGCAGGCTGCAGCGCCGATGCACAGATTCAGCGTTCCTCCCGAGACATTGTCGGTGCTTGCGTCCAGGTCGAGTGTGAAGCTGCCTGTCACACTCTGGACTCCAAGTGCGTCGCTGTTGCGCGCGGCGAGGAAGGCATTGGAGGTGCTGAACTCAACACTGCCCTTCATGTTGGCGATGGTGGAGTCTGCTGCCTTGGCTGCCGACACCATGATGAACTTGTCCAGCGCCTGGACTTCGGATGCGGTTTCATTCTGACGAACCGAGGGAGCGGCAGCACTGCTCGTCCACAGCCCCCACTGGATGCCCAGTCCGGCGACATTGGTCTGGAAGCCCGAAACAGTGGCATCGCCGCGGCGAATGAACACATCGTCGTCGACGTTGCCGAACAAGGGTGCCGCTTCGGTGAAATCAGTGGCACTGCCACCCTTCACGCCAAAGCTGTGCGCCATCGCCAGACCCCCGCGACTGCTCGTCGTGTTCAGAGCACCCAATTCCCCTGTGGTGATTGCTGTTGGCGTAGGGGTGGGCGTCGGCGTCGGCGTAGGTGTTGGCGTAGGTGTTGGCGTAGGTGTAGGCGTAGGTGTAGGCGTAGGTGTAGGCGTAGGTGTAGGCGTAGGCGTAGGCGTAGGCGTAGGTGTAGGCGTCGGTGTAGGCGTCGGTGTAGGCGTAGGTGTAGGCGTAGGTGTAGGCGTCGGCGTCGGTGTCGGTGTCGGTGTCGGTGTTGGCGTAGGCGTAGGCGTAGGCGTAGGCGTCGGTGTCGGCGTAGGCGTAGGCGTAGGCGTGGGTGTTGGTGTTGGTGTAGGCGTTGGTTCAGGCTCGGGCTCAGGCTCGGGCTCTGGTGTTGGAGTGGGCGTCGGCGTTGGAGTAGGCGTCGGTGTCGGTGTCGGTGTAGGTGTCGGTGTCGGCGTAGGCGTAGGCGTAGGCGTAGGCGTAGGCGTCGGTGTCGGCGTTGGAGTAGGCGTAGGCGTAGGCGTAGGCGTCGGCGTCGGCGTCGGCGTTGGAGTAGGCGTTGGAGTAGGAGTAGGCGTAGGTGTCGGAGTAGGCGTAGGCGTAGGCGTCGGCGTAGGCGTCGGCGTCGCAGTGGGCGTCGGGGTCGGAGTCGCGCTGGGCTGCGGGCACAGTGACGCATCCTGGGCACAGGTCAAGGCGCCGTCACCACTGTCGTTCGGGTTGATGCTGACCGCAGGGGTGTTGCCCTGGCCAGTGACATTGCTGGCAGTGCCGCCTGTGACGATCGTGCCGGGAACGACAGCGTTCACCGTGGTTTCGTCGCGCAGGGTCACGAGTGTCGTGGCGGGAGGCAGATTGCGATTGTCCGACGCATTTCCCAGCAGCGTGTTGCCGCCCGAATTGTCCGCACCGCCGCCTCCACCGCCGCCTCCACTGCCACCTCCATTGCCTGCAACAGCGCCGCCATTGTCACCGCCATTGCCACCGGCATTGGCATCGGTGTCACCATCGGCATCCGCGTCTCCATCCGCATCCGCATCCGCATCCGCATCAGCATCGCCGTCTGCGGCGCCGTTGCCGTCATCCTCTTCCTCTTCCTCTTCTTCCTCCTCACTCACTTCCTCTTCAGGGGTGATGGCAATATTGCCCGTGCCGGCAGGCCAGTCGAGCAAGCCGACCGGAGGTGAATTGGGGTCGCTCACCAGACCGACGTCGAAATCGGCATCGACACCCAAGGGCAGAGTTCCGAAGGAATTGGTCAGTTGGGTGCCGCCACGAAATACGCCGGCCACCAGTCCCTGGGGCGTGACTTCACCCAGGTGATCGGTGCCGCGAATACCAATGGTGGCGAACGGTGTCTCCACGCGATAAGCCTCCTTGTTCACATCACCGATCGTGCCGGTGATGGTGCGGAAGCCTCCCTGGATGAGACTCATCGTGGCGCTGTCCTGCTGCCCATTGGCAGCCTGGAAACTGTAGTCGCTGATCTCGAAGATGGTGTCGGCCTTGAGCGCAATGATGGCACCGTCGGTCAGCCGCAACTGGGCATAGCCGTCGGCGCTGGTGGTGATGGTATCGCTCACGAAGACATCGGCACCGCGCGCCAGGGGACGGGTTGTCCCGTTCAAGGTGGCCGAGACCTGGCCAGTGACCTTCACCACGAGGCCGACACTGCCTTCCTCGGCTGCCTGAGCGGAGGACACCACGAGCAGCAGTGCCAGACAGATATTCTGGAGATTGCGGAACAGGGACTCTGATCGAATTGTCATGGTGTTTGCTCGTCACTTCCCGGTGCTAGAGCTGGAACTTGAAGCCAGCCTGGAATTTGGATCGCGTGTACTCGAACAGGGCGATATTGCTGTCGGCAGTGCTGTAATTGGCTTCGGCACTGAAACTCAGGCGACGGGAATACACCCAGCTCCAGCCCACAGCAGCGGTTGTGCTGGTATCACTGCGCACGTCCTGGAAAAAGATCGGGTGTTCGTCATCGTGCCGCGTCTTCTGCACAGACACTCTCACGAATGGCGTGTGGCTGCTGTTCAGTCGCCACAGCAGGTTGTGGGACACCCCGTAATAACTGCGGCCATTGTGCAGGCCGGCGTTGTCGCGCACGCGATCATCGGCATAGAACACGGAAAAACTGTTGGTGAAACGCTCGCTAAGCTTGGTCAGCGTGCCGGACACCAGAAGCTGATCAGTATCCTTGAGGTCATTGCGCGGTGAAGCGGGGGTATTGTCATTGCGCGTGGTGGAGATTGCGGCAGACAGACTTTGGTACCAGCCATTCTGTCCGGCGCGCTGCCAGGCATTGTTGAGCCGCAGCGAGCCCTGGAAGGCTTCCTTGTCCAGATAGACTCGCTGTACTTGCAGGCTGTGGCGAAAGCGATTCACCTCGTCACCCCAGCTGTATGTGACATCGGCGAGAGCGAAGTCCATATCGAACTGGGCGGAGGAACGGTTGTCGTGCCGATTCAGCAGCAGGTTGGTCTCAAGTCCAGTGTCTCGCGTGAAGGGGCGGCGGTAGCCCAGCGCCACCGTCAGGTCTGCGAAATCGTCGCCCGTCTTGATGCCATCCTCGCCAAGCGCGATCTCGCCGATCAATGGGGTGTCAATCAGGCCATTGCTCGTCGCACTGTTGATGTTGTTGTCGTAGCCCAGCAGAGGCGCGGCCGAGAACGTGAACGTCGAGCGCAGCGTGTCGCGACGGGCCTGGATAAGCGCCAGAAACGCCTGAATATTGTCGCGAACATTGGGTGGCGGGTTGCTCGCAAGCACTTCGTTGAAAAGCGTCTCCGAGGCAGGAAGATTGTTGGTGAGCAAGTGCGCCCTCGCCAGCTCGAGGCGAGCCCGCTGCCGCAGAATGGTGGTTTCGCCTGTGACCACCACACGCTCGAGGGCAAATATGGCTTCGTTGACGTTGCCGGATTCCAGCGCGGCAATGCCGAACAACAGGTCGAATTCCGACTCGCCTTCCCAAACGCCCAGCTGGGAATTGCCCAGCTCGAAGGCTGCAGCGAACTGCCCCGAGTCGATCAACTGATTCAGCTGCTCGATGGGAGGCGCAGGCTGAGCCAGAACCTCGGCGCTGCAGCAAAGCAATGCCAGACAGATTGCTCGTTTGAGTCTCATAGGAAGGCCCGTTACTGACAAACTGAAAGAGTGCCTTCGAAGGCACTTCGTATTCTTGCGCGATTCGGGACATGGCCTGTGTGCCCGATCCGGGGGCCATTGTCTCGTGGTCGATCAATATCTATACAAGTTCTGGCCAACTTTACCTCGAATTGCCGGATAGTGAAACGCAGGCCCTTAATTTCGTGGGAAATCTGTGACGGGCATCGAATCCGTCCGTGCCCCGCACAGCCCGGCTTTCATCGTCTATCGGCGCACGGGCGCAAAACTTTGACAAGCCCAGGGGCCATAGGTACTTTGCTGAGCCATCAGGAGTATGTGTCATGTACCGATTTCGCACCGCACTGCCGCTCGCCTGCCTTGTTCTGCACAGCGGATTCAGCCTTGCTGAGGAAGCCCCTCCGGCTCGCAACAACCTGGGCATTGGCGCCTATTACAGTACCGGTGACTATGGTCTGGACGATGACACCTCCATCTATTTCATTCCGCTCTCCTACGAACGCAGCGTCGGCAACTGGAACCTGCAGATAGCCTCGGCCCATCTGCAGATCACCGGCTATGGCAATGTATTGGTGAATGTCGGAGGCGTGGGTCGCAATGAGTTTGTGGATCTCGAGGAAACGTCTGTGCAATCGACCTCCAGAGGAATGGGGGACACGGTGTTGTCGGCCACCTACCAATGGCCCGGCGATGGCCAGAGCGGTGTCTTCGTGGACCTGGGGCTTGAAGTCAAGCTTCCTACTGCGGATGAGTACAAAGGGCACGGCACCGGGGAGATGGATTATGGTGCGCAACTCGATGTCTACAAACTGCTGGGTTCGACGACAGTCTTTGGGACCCTGGGCTACCGGTTTCGCGGACAGTCGACGCTGTTCGATCAGATGACGGACTCCGCCTATGTATCACTGGGGGTTTCGCAGCCGGTCAACGAACGCTGGAGTTACGGCTTGATCTACGACTTTCGCGACGCGGCTTCCACTACATCAGGCGAGACACATGAGTTGCTGCCTTATGTGTCGTGGGTACCCGGGCAGTCCTGGACCTTGATGCTCTATGCAGCCAAGGGATTCACGCAGGACAGCCCTGATATCGCTGTTGGGATGCAGCTGGCGCGGCGCTGGTAGGTCGCAGCGGGACCTGGCGGACTCAGATGCGCATGGGCTGCACGCGACTGGGCAGCAGTGACGGTCGCTCGACTGGTCTGATGCGCTGGAACGGTGGCAGATCCGGCCGCTGGATGCGCTCCGGAACGCTGGCACGATCTGCAGGTTCGTGCCGGGCTTCTTCCTCTGATTCCTGGGCAACCACAACGCTTTCCGCCGGCACATTCGCGGTTTTGACCACTCCACCGACCTCCGTTTCCAGCACCTGCTCGACTTGCACGGGCAGTGTTGCCGGCGTTTCGCTGAGCTCCTCCTTGGCCGGTTCACCGGTGTTCACCGCTGCCAATTCTGCCTCGGGGGCAGGCATTGATTCCTCGGCAAGCCTCGAGGGCTCGATCTGCGGTGTCACCACTGGATCAGGCGTCGCCGAGCGCTCCTGCGCGGACGCTTGTGCGACCTCGACCAGCACAGTGGGTTCGGTGTTCAGAGGCGTGGCGATATCATCGATCTGCTCGGGCTGCACCACAGCACTCGTGTCCAGTGTGCTGGACAGCTCTATCAACACGGTATCCGCGACCGCTGGCGCTTCGGCCAGTTGCGGGGTTGCGTCAGCGGCGTCTGCTTCCAGTGCTGCCTCCTGCTGATCGTCCGCTGGCGCCGCGCTGGTAAAGAAGGGGGAGGGGCCACCAGTGCCCCCGAAGCCGCTGCCACCAAATTCGCCCGACTTGCCCGTGCCGCCGATGCCACTGCCGCCATCGTCCCCTTCGCCTCCGCCACTGACGGTTCCCAGGCTGGTGGCCGCCAGGATGAGACTGGCTGCGAAGAGCATCGCCGCCAGGAGCATGGTGGCCGGATAACGGCGCAGCGCAAGTATTGCTCTAGGCATGGTGATTGTCCTCGTCCGCGGGACTTGCAGGCAGTTTTGCGTCGAAATGGAACACGCCGAAATTCATACGATGGTTCTTGTCCGGACCAGCCTCGTCACGCTTCTGCAATTGCAGCGCCGCACGATTCATCGTGATCAGGGCATGCATTCCCGTCTGTCTGGCGAGGTCGGACAGCGTGCGAATCGACTCCAGGCTGAGCTTGTCATAATAGACGCTTCTGTCGAAATAGGAAGGCGAGAGGCCAAGCAGGTTGTGCGCCCCGGCACTCATATGATCGTGAATGTTCTTGCCGAAGAAGAAGGCTTTCTCGTCGAAGCCCTTGTCTGGCGTGAAGGCACCGGTATGCAGGGTCACTCGATTGTCCTCATCAAGCGAGGCAATGCCCAGATGCAGCCATTCGTCGAGAATCACGCGTGGACGGATGTCCTGACGACAGACGATTTCCACAAGATCGTCGAAAGTCTTGCCGTTGGATGGTCGCACGCTGGAACGCAGGGGCAGGGGCAGAGGAACTCCGCGCTCGTCGACAAATTCGGGTGACCCGAGCCAGACACCAATGATCTGCGCTCCGGCCGAGACGGTGCGCGGCGCTCGTGTGGCATCTTCCTCTTCCGTGCGCAGTCTCTTGACATCCTTGCGATGGACGCCAGTCAGCAGAGTGATCCGGCTGTCCGTCTGGCGCTTGCTGCCAGCCTGGAATTCCTGATCGGCAACTTCGACATAGACACTCTTGAGCAGGTTGATCAGGTAGGGATAGGTGATCTGCCTGGCCAGCAACAGGCGAACCAGCGGTCGCAACAGCTTGCGCAGCGCTGTGACCAGCGCGGCGGGCGGCTGTCCTGGAAATTGTGAGGTGTCGTGCTGCTCAGTCATGGCAGCGAGTATAGCGGAAGGGTGGGAATAGTTCCCACAGGTTTGTGCTGAAGGCGGTATGTATATGCTTGACGTGGGAAATATTCCCACCTATGCTCCGAGTCATCAAGAGCTGGCACAAGTACGCCTGTCAGTCCATCACTTCTGGAGCAGCAACAGGATCTCATGGACCTGCAAACCTTCGACAATTCTGCAGCGTCACTCCCCGGCAGCGTCCGGAACCATGCCAGTGCTGCCTCACGCATCCTTCTGCGGGATGGGCGCAAGCTGGCGTGGTCGGAGTATGGCGCCAGCAGAGGCTTCCCATTGTTCTATCTGCATGAAGCCGGGAGCTCGCGATTGGAGGCAGCCTTTTTCGATACTGAAGCGCGGCGCAGCGGATTTCGGCTTCTTGCCGTGGATCGTCCTGGTCTTGGCGAATCTGACCCCCATGCACTGATGACGCGCGCCAGCTGTGCGGATGATCTGCTGCAGCTTGCGAACCGGCTCGGTCTGGGGGAGTTCGGCATGCTTTCGTCTGGTGCTGGATCGGCGATCGCGCTGGTCACGGCAGCGCGTTCGCCTGAGCGAGTGAGGCTGGTGCTGGGAGTTTCGAGTCAGTTGCCTGTCAGCAATGCCGTGGAGCGCTTGACATGTCGCTTCTTGCGCGGATTTCTGTCGACCTTGCTGCGGTGCATGCTGGGCGTTCGGCTCGCGTTGCGGAAGTCCTCTCCCGAACAGTACCTTCGCCGTCTGCGCGACTCGCTCACTTACGCTGACCGGCGTTTGCTGGATAACCCAGGCATTCGCATGAAACTTGTGCAGAGTGCATCCGAAGCTGTTCGCAACGGTGCTGGAGGCGTTGCGCGAGACACCGCACTTTCGCTTGCTCCCTTGAAGCTCAGCGCTGCTTCGCTGCCCATGCCCGTGCATGTCTGGCTGGGAGGCGTTGAGCATCTCGCCCAGTTCAGCAGCGTGCCTGGTTTTCTGGCGAGTCTGCCGCGGGGTGTTCTGCATAGACTTGGCAACCATGGTCGCTATTTCTTCTGGCGTTACAGCGAAGCAGTCTTTGCGACGGCCGCTCGTCTGCTGCAAGAGCCGATGTCAGCAGACAATTGCCTTGAGACGAGTACGGCTCGCCACACAACCGTTGCACCTTGCAGCACTGTCGCCCTGGCGGGCTAGTGAGGTTGGTGCAGATCGAAGTCGCAGACGTGGTGACTGAAATGCAGATCACCCAGACTGCTTTCCGGATGTTGTCGGTTCTCGATGACCTTGTACGCCCCGCTTTCGATGAAGACATTCATGAGGCTCTGGTCAACTGCTCCTGCTCGCGCTTCTTTCTGCAGAATGTCCAGTGCGAGTTCGGCTGGAACAGCTGCCTTGTAGGGGCGATCGGATGCGGTCAAGGCATCATAGATGTCGCAGATGGTCATGATCTTGGAAGCGAAGGGGATTTCCCCGGCGCTCTTGCCATCCGGATAACCCTTCCCATTGAGCTTCTCATGATGCGCGCCAGCGATTTCGGGTACTCTTCTGAACTCTTCCGTCCATGGAATCAATTGCAGAAAGTTGCGAGTGTGGGTGACATGGGACTCGATCTCCAGACGCTCGTCGCGCGAAAGACTGCCCTTTGGAATTGACAGCATCGCGAATTCAAAATCGCTGACAATCGCAAAGCCGTGTTCGCGCTCAAACGGCGTGCTGTAGGCTGCCAGGTGTTGCAGATCCAATGCGCTCGCATTTTCGAGAATGCTGGGCTCATTGGCTTTCACAATGGTTTCGAAGAAATGATCCAGTCGACTCAGCTCCACTTGCAGGGCATGCTCGATCCTGGCGATCTTTTCCGGTGTGCTGATGCCCTGTCTGTGCTGCTGCAGTTGCTCCTGAAGGGCACGGTTCTTCAATTTTTCCTTCGCGAGCAGGATTCTGTAATGAATGCTGTTGATGTTTTCGTAGCTGAGTTTCTTGGATTTCACCAGGACTGATTCGCGGACACCTACCTTGCCGAAATCATGCAGCAGGGCTGCATACCGCAGCTCCCGAATTTTTGCTTCAGAGTGGACTTCACAGCAGTGTTGAGGGTGCGAGTCGACGCTGACTGCCCGCGCGAGTGCCACGCACAGTTCTGCCACGCGAAACGAATGACCACTGGTGGTGGGGTCTCGCTGCTCGATGGCCATCACGGACGCCTTGACGAAGCCTTCGAACAGTCGACGTATATCGTTGTGCAGGATGGCGTTCTCGATTGCCACCCCCGCCTGACCGGCGAGCGCCTGCAACAGCCTGCAGGTTGGCGCATCGAAGGGAAGGATGTCCTTCTGTGTCTCTGATCCCGGGGTCAGCAGAATGTCGCGTTGACGCTTTCGATTGATGAACTGCAGCACTGCGATGACATTCTTGTTCTTGTTGAGCGCTGGGAGGGTCAACATGCTGACCGTCCTGTAGCCCGTATTTTCATCGAAGCTCTTGTTGAACGCGTACGGCGCCGCCGGGCTGATCTCATACGCATCAGCGATGTTGAGTGCTTCACGCGTCAACGCCACGTAGCCTGCTATGGACTGACTGTTCAAGTCGAATCTGCGTTCCTCGAACGGGAAATCCATGGAGTCGTTCTGCGTGAGCTTGAAAGTGATGTGGCCTTCGTCCGCATTCACCAGAAACAGGGAAGCTGCGTCACAGTTCGACATGTTCTGGCCTTCGGAGAGAATCTTGCGCAAAAGCACTGCAAGATCATTTTCTGCGGCGAGCGCGATTCCGACACTGGCGAGTTTGTCGAGGTTGCCTTCTATGCTGGCAATGGCCGCTTGGCTGTCGCGTGCGCGCCGACGCGCAATGACGGTTTCGCACGCGTTCTGCAAGATCTTGCGTGATTGCTGCGGCGGGAAATCCGCTGCGAACAGGATGTCGATATCTTCCTGTGTGGTCTCCTCGCTCATGAGCAAGGCATTCGGCAGCGCGCAGCGCCATTCTTCCAGCGAGGCTGATGCGAGCAGCGGTTTGTCGAGCAGCACCATGTCGGGATCCATGGCACGCGCTTGCGCCAATGAGTGGACAGTCAGCAGCTGCAGTGCACCAAGATTCACCTTGCGCCAGAACGGCAAAACAAGAGCGTCAGAGCTCAGACATATCGTCAGGATGGCGTCGGAACCTGTCGGCCTTTCAGAGGTGAATGACAAGGCGGTTGAGCTCCCCGGACTCAGGTGTCCGCTGCTGGCGCGTGTAGATGGATTTTCCGCTGGCCGAGAGTGTAGCGCACGTCCTGGAGCTTGGCGACGGCACCTCCTTAATGCAGAAAGGCACCGGAGCAGGCTTCGGTGCCTTTCTGGAGTCTGCTGACGATTGCAGGGTTTCAGCTGCTGAATCTGGCCGAACCGAGGCCTGCTGTTGCTTGACGGGCATTTGCCAGCAGGCGGAAGTGCGGTTTTCTTGCTCGAGCTGCAGCTGCTTCCGCTGCAAGGATGTCCTTGATGAACTTGTCGAGCATTTGCCGCGCTTCTGAATGATAACGGAATGGACCGATGTTGCTGCCTTCCCGGGTGCGGAAGTACCAGAGCCCACCGTTGTCGAAAACACGTTCCGTACGTTGCGGGATTACACGATCTGACCTGTCTTGCTTGCGAAGGCTTGTCATGATGTTGCACCTCTCGTTGTCTTCGTCAGCTCAGGCTGGCTTCCTGCCCGGAGTTCGAGTGAATGCCAAGCCGCCCGGCCTGAGCTGACGAGTAAGCCGAAAGTAGTCTGCGGATTTCCGGCTGAGAAGGGCGCAAATACTATGCCATACCGATCAACCAACGAGAGTGCCATGGCACTCTTTCCTTGAGTAATAAATTTAATCAATTCAGTATGTTAAATGATGGGAGTGGAGGTTTTGCAGTGCTCCGCATTTCTCTTTTTCATCAATATGTTAGCTCATCAAATTAAAGCGTCGAACTTTCTTCAGTGCAGTCGATTTTCAGCATAAGTTGCATCAAGGTTGGATGTTTTTTGTTCATCTAAAACAATGACTTGAAAGGTGTCTGCAAGAAAAAAAATTCTGTATCCGATAGTTTGACTCATTCATCGCTCGAATCGCCGACCAGCGATCTCGTTGGCGCGAATATGGTCCTCATCGGTATTGATGTTCAGGTAGTTGCCTGGAGCCGAATTCGCCAGAGTCACCAGGGAGTTCGATTGGGATCGGATGAATTGCATGGGGCTGTAAAGCCCTAGCTGCAACGCCTCTGTGACACGTTCTTCCAGGGTTGTGTCCCAGAGCGAGAACAAAGGTTGCCACTGTTCTCCTGTCTGCAGCCAGCCAATCCTGCTGTCGTCCTTGCGCATGGCGATCGAAAGGCGATGCACTAGATCGGAGTCGAACCATGGGACATCGCCAGGGAAACATGCCACATGGGTGCAGCCAGCGTCGTTCTGGCGACACCAGTGCATGGCAGCCTGGATCCCCGCGAGAGGCCCTGCATCGGAGATCGCAAGATCGCTGACCAATGGCAGTTCGAAGCGTTCATACAGCTCCAGATCTCTGTTGACATTGATGATCAGTCTGGTGGTTTGTTCTTTGGCATTGTCGATGATCCATTCGAGGATTGTCTTTCGACCTGCAGTCATGAGCGGTTTGTGCCGATAATGCATGCGTGATCCCCGACCACCGGCCAGGATCACACCGCACACGCGCATGTCAGTGGAGTTCATGGGCGTCTCGAGAAGCGAGAATGCTCGACCAAAGGCATTTCATCAGATGATTGGTCACAATATTCACAATTGAATATATACAGGCAGTATGGGAGAATCGCGCACTTCAGAAGCCGTGGAATTCCCCTTAAGCTCTTGAATTATAAGAACTTAAGCAGAAAGTGCGAGGTCTGGCAAGCACATCGGCTTCAGGCAATCACAGCGAAGACGTCAACCGGCCACTTCACGATAGTGCCGTGGATTGATGATTTTCAGAATGACAATGACAGGCGGACAATAAAAGCACGCCGATAGTAGAGGGTAATTCATGCAAGTTTCCATCGAGACAATTTCCGAACTCGAGCGACGAATGACAGTCGGTGTGCCCGCTGCAGTCGTCGAAAGTGCCGTCATGGCCAAGCTTCAGGAAGCGGCGGGCAATGTGCGCCTCAACGGTTTCCGCAAGGGCAAGATCCCTTTGAAGGTGATCAAGGGGCGCTATGGCAAAGGGGTGCGCCAGGAAGTGGTCGGCGAAGTCATGAGTCGCACGTATTATCAGGCGATTGCCGAGCAGAATCTGAAGCCCGCCGGACAGCCGCGCATCGAGCCCAGGTCCATCGCCGAAGGCAAGGATCTCGAGTATGTCGCGACTTTCGAGGTGTTCCCCGAAATCACTCTGGGTGATTTCAAGGAGTTGAAAGTCGAAAAGCTGGTGTCGCAGGTTGAGGACGACAACATCGACAAGATGATCGAAACTCTGCGTCAACAGCGTCAGACATGGGAGCCTGTCACTCGTCAGAGCAAGAACAAGGATCGCTTGAACATTGACTACGTTGGCACCATGAATGGTGAGGAATTCGCTGGAGGTTCTGCCAAGGGCGCCAACCTCATTCTCGGCTCGCAGCGCATGATCGAGGGTTTCGAGAAGGGTTTGACCAAGAAGAAAGCCGGTGATGAAGTGGTGTTGGACTTGGTGTTCCCGGACGATTATCAGAACAAGGATCTTGCCGGCAAACCCGTCAAGTTCGAGATCAAGATCAATTCCGTCAGCGCTCCTGTACTGCCTGAGCTCAACGAAGAGTTCTTCGCCGTGTTCGGCATCGAGGAGGGTGGGCTGGAAGCCTTCCGCAAGGAAGTCGCCGCCAACATGGAGCGTGAACTCAAGAATGCCAGCAAGGCCAAGGTGAAAAGTCGCCTGATGGAACAGCTGCTGGAGCAGAACAAGGTCACCCTGCCCAAGAGTCTCGTGCAGGGCGAGATCAACGCGCTGCGTCAGCAAGCGCTGCAACAGTTTGGTGGTGGCAAGCAGAGTATCGATCCTTCGCTGCTTCCCGACGATCTTTTCGTGGAACAAGCGCAGAAACGGATTGCACTGGGGCTGATTCTGGGCGAGGTGATCAAGAGCCGTGGTCTGAAGGCGGATCCTGCTCTGGTGAAGTCGACCATTGAAGACATCGCCTCGACTTACGAAACGCCCGAACAGGTCGTGCGCTGGTACTACAGCAATAAGGAGCAATTGGCCTCGGTCGAGTCTTCAGTACTGGAAGACCAGGCATTCGAAGCCATTCTCGCGGAAGCCAAAGTGAAGGAAAAACGCGTCAGTTACGACGACGCAATCAAGCCGGACACGGCAAAAGCAGACAAGAAGTAACGAGATCATATGGATCACAGGCAGGAACTGACCGTGTCAACATTGGTGCCGATGGTTGTCGAACAGACTGCGCGCGGCGAGCGCTCCTATGACATCTACTCCCGGCTGTTGAAGGAGCGAGTGATATTTGTGGTTGGTCAGGTTGAAGACTACATGGCCAACCTTGTCGTGGCGCAGCTGCTGTTTCTGGAGTCCGAGAATCCCGACAAGGATATCCATCTCTATATCAACTCTCCTGGAGGCTCTGTCACTGCAGGATTGTCGATATACGACACCATGCAGTTCATCAAGCCCGATGTCAGCACCATGTGCATCGGTCAGGCAGCCAGCATGGGCGCCTTGTTGCTTGCAGGCGGCGCGAAGGGGAAGCGCTACGCTCTGCCACATTCTCGGATGATGATCCACCAGCCGAGTGGTGGTGCGCAGGGTCAGGCGTCTGATATCGAGATTCAGGCCAATGAGATCATCAAATTGCGCCACCAACTCAACAACATCATGGCCATGCATACTGGCAAGGACCTTGAAACCATCGCGCGGGATACCGAGCGCGACAATTTCATGAGTGCCAGCGAAGGCGTTGAATACGGCCTGATCGACCGAGTGCTCAGCCGCCGCGTCATGTGATCCGCGGTATCCCACGGAATTTTTTTCCCAAGGCTCCAGAGCCGTGAAATTTTGCCGATGACCATGGACAAGGGCTATGCCAGGCGAGTGCGCGCGGCACCTGCCGCTATTGGAGAGCGCCTGAAAGTCCTGTAATCTGGATCGGCGTCGAATTCGAGGAATAGTTTAATGTCTGATGATCGTTTCAACAAAGGCGATGACAGTGGCAAGTTGCTCTACTGCTCCTTCTGCGGCAAGAGTCAGCATGAAGTCCGCAAGCTGATTGCCGGCCCCTCTGTGTTCGTCTGTGATGAATGCGTCGATCTGTGCAACGACATCATTCGAGAGGAAATCCAGGAAAAGGATGGCGAGGGCGGCAGTCGCAAGTTGCCGATTCCTGAAGAGATCAAGAGCACCCTGGACGAATACGTCATAGGCCAGGAACGGGCCAAGAAGGTTCTGGCCGTCGCCGTTTACAATCACTACAAGCGCTTGAACTACGAGCATTCTGCTGGTGGTGTCGAGCTTGGCAAGAGCAATATTCTGATGGTCGGGCCCACAGGCACTGGCAAGACATTGCTGGCAGAAACCTTGGCGCGATTGCTGGATGTGCCGTTCACCATTGCAGATGCCACGACTTTGACGGAAGCCGGCTATGTCGGCGAGGACGTTGAGAACATCATTCAGAAGCTCTTGCAGAAGTGTGACTACGATGTTGAGAAGGCCCAGATCGGCATAGTCTACATCGACGAGATCGACAAGATTTCCCGCAAGTCCGACAATCCATCGATCACGCGTGATGTTTCGGGCGAAGGTGTGCAGCAGGCACTGCTCAAGCTGATCGAAGGCACTGTCGCTTCCGTGCCCCCGCAAGGGGGGCGCAAGCATCCCCAGCAGGAGTTTCTCCAGGTTGATACATCCAACATCCTGTTCATTTGCGGAGGAGCCTTTGCAGGGCTAGACAAGATCATTCGAGATCGCTCCGAGAAGGGAGGTATCGGTTTTGGTGCAGAGGTCCGCAGCAAGGATCTCGAGCAGAAGACTGGCGAGACGCTGCGCGACGTCGAACCTGAGGACCTTGTGAAATACGGCCTCATTCCCGAATTCGTGGGACGACTGCCCATGATTGCCACATTGGATGAACTCGACCTTGATGCACTGGTCCGAATCCTCAAGGAGCCCAGGAACGCGCTGATCAAGCAGTATCAGAAGTTGTTCGAGATGGAAGGAGTGGAGATCCAGTTTCGAGACGAGGCCTTGAAAGCCGTAGCTCAGAAGGCGAAGGAGCGCAAGACCGGTGCGCGAGGCTTGCGCTCCATCATGGAAAGTGTGTTGCTGGACACCATGTACAAGATTCCCTCCATGGAGAAAGTCAGCAAGGTCATCATCGATTCGGCGGTTATCAATGGAGAGTCGGAACCTCTCCTGGTTTACGAGAACCGAGAGCAGCAGTCCAGGACCGCGGCCGACGAGCATTGATTTGCTCGTTGGACGACGAAAGGCCGGCGAACATTGCAATAACGGTAGAACGCCCCAAGGATAGTGCCTGAATACCATTGAGTTCAGTTTGCCACTCCGTATTTTCAGGATGTAATTATGGGTCTTCACGCAGAATCCTCAGAAATCGCGAAAAATGTATTGCCACTGTTGCCGTTGCGCGATGTAGTGGTTTACCCGCAGATCGTTCAGCCCCTGTTCGTCGGAAGACCAAAGTCCATCAAGGCACTGGAAGTGGCGATGTCCACTGGCAAGCAGGTCTTGCTGGTGGCTCAGAAGAACCCCACTGACGATGACCCTGGTGCTCGCGATGTTTTCGAGATCGGCACCATTGCCAGCATTCTGCAGTTGATTCGCTTGCCCGACGGCACAGTGAAAGTGCTTGTCGAAGGCGTGAATCGCGCCAGGATCAAGTCCGTTGACTACGATGCAGACTATTTTCAGGCAAACATCGCTGTCCTCGTCCCCGAAGCGTTGCCAGCCAAGCAGTCAGAACTGCTCGTCCGCTCGTTGCTCACGCAATTTGAACAATATGTTCAGTTGAGCAAGAAGATTCCCCCGGAAGTGATGACTTCCATTTCCAGCATCGATGAACCTGGTCGACTGGTCGATACCATCGCCTCTCACATGTCCCTGCAGATTCAGGAAAAGCAGAACCTTCTGGAGCTTGTGGGGCTGCAGGCGCGAATCGAGCATCTGATGAGTCTCATTGAATCCGAGATCGACCTGTTCCAGGTGGAAAAGCGGATTCGTGGGCGCGTCAAGAAGCAGATGGAGAAGAGTCAGCGCGAGTACTATCTGAATGAGCAGATGAAGGCGATTCAGAAGGAAATGGGCGAGTTGGACGATTCTCCGAATGAAGCGGAAGAATTGAAGCAGAAGATCGAAGCGGCGGGTATGCCGGCCGAAGCGAAGGACAAGGCATTGTCCGAGTTGAACAAGCTGCGGATGATGTCCCCGATGTCTTCCGAGGCCTCAGTCGTGCGCACCTATATAGACTGGATGGTTAATATTCCATGGAAGGCACGCAGCAAGGTCAGATTCGATCTCGAGAAGGCCGAGCAGGTTCTCGAGAATGATCATTACGGACTCGAAGAGGTCAAGACTCGCATTCTGGAGTATCTGGCCGTACAGAAGCGCGTGAAGAAGCTCAAGGGGCCGATCCTCTGTCTGGTTGGGCCGCCCGGTGTTGGCAAGACTTCACTGGGAGAGTCCATCGCCCGGGCCACCAACAGGAAGTTCGTGCGCATGGCTCTGGGTGGCGTGCGTGATGAGGCCGAGATTCGAGGGCATCGCCGCACCTATATCGGATCTTTGCCGGGCAAGCTGCTGCAGAAGCTCGCCAAGGTTGGCGTGCGCAATCCATTGTTCCTGCTGGATGAAATCGACAAGATGGGGATGGACAACCGGGGTGATCCGGCGTCCGCGCTTCTGGAAGTGCTTGATCCTGAGCAGAATCACAGTTTCAACGATCATTATCTGGAAGTGGATTATGACCTTTCCGAGGTAATGTTTGTTTGCACGTCCAATACCATGAACATTCCCGGTCCGCTCCTGGATCGCATGGAGATCATTCGGCTTCCGGGTTATACCGAAGACGAGAAGATCAATATTGCGACGCGTTATCTCGTTCCAAAGCAGCAACAGAACAATGGCATTCAGCCGGGTGAATTGCTCTTCGGAGAGGATGCTGTCAAGGATCTGGTTCGCTATTACACGCGAGAGGCGGGTGTGCGCAGCCTTGAGCGCGAGATCGCCAAGATCTGCCGCAAGGTTGTCAAAGAGCATTCATCTTTGAAGAAGCACGAGCCAGTGGTTCTGAGCACTGAGTTGCTGGAGAAGTACTCCGGTGTCCGCAAGTTCGATTTTGGAGTCGCCGAGGAGAAGAACCTTGTCGGCCAGGTCAACGGGCTGGCCTGGACTCAAGTCGGTGGTGAGCTCTTGACTATTGAGGCCGTGGCCCTGGAAGGCAAGGGCAAGACCATCAAGACCGGCTCTCTTGGGGACGTCATGCAGGAATCCATTCAGGCAGCCATCACGGTCGTGCGAAGCAGGGCACCTGCACTTGGTCTGAAACCAGGGTTTCATGAGACGGTCGATCTGCATATCCATGTTCCGGAAGGGGCGACACCCAAGGATGGTCCGAGTGCTGGTATCGGCATGTGTACCGCCTTGGTGTCCGCTCTGACGGCAATTCCTGTTCGGGCTGATGTTGCCATGACAGGGGAGATCACACTGCGCGGCCAGGTGCTGCGAATCGGTGGCCTGAAAGAGAAATTGCTGGCAGCGCACCGTGGCAAGATCAAGACTGTGATCATTCCTGCGGACAACGAGAGGGATTTGCGCGAGATTCCCGATAACGTCAAGGCCGAGTTGGAAATCCGACCAGTACGCTGGATCGATCAGGTACTTGATATTGCTCTTGAGTATCAGCCTATTCCGGTTTCTGACGATTTGATCGCAAAACCAGGACGTGGTTCGGGAGTCGATGAGGGCGAAGCAAACAAGGACGAATTGCCCGTAAATACGCACTGAATCACATCTGCAGGCCGGGGTTTCAGTTGACACAGCTTTCCGTGAATTGGTATAAAGTGCCGGCCGTATTGGATGGAAATCCTTATCTTGTAAGGAAAATCAGGCAACATAGCGATGCGCATTGTGGCATTTGAATACTCATTTCGCCGCTTGAGAATTTCAGTAATTATTCATCATAGAAAAATAAGGGGATAACGTGAACAAGTCAGAATTGATCGATGCTGTGGCAGCGGGTGCCGATATTCCGAAGGCGACAGCAGGGCGAGTGATCGATGCAATGATCGATGCCATCACAGACTCACTCAAGAAAAGTGATCCGGTTGTGCTTGTTGGATTCGGCACTTTCACCACAAAGGAGCGCGCTGCTCGCCAAGGTAGAAATCCCCAGACTGGTGCTTCAATCCAGATCAAGGCCGCAAAGGTTCCCACTTTCAAGGCTGGCAAGGCGCTTAAGGATTCAGTCAATCTCTGACCGGGAATTCCAGATTCGCTGGCGCGGTTGCGGCTTGCCAGTTTAGTGGCAAGCTGGATTAGACAATCAGGCGTCTGCTGTGCAGTCACAATCAGGCCGCTGGCTGGCGAATTCACAAGGCGCATCATTGATGCGCCTTTTTAGTTTAAAAGGGGCGCTGGAAAACCACTGGTTCACCAGAGTTCCGCGACTGGCTTCGACATCACGACAGGGTTAGATATGCTGCAGACCATACGCGACAATTCGCAGGGACTTATCGCCAAGCTCATCATCGGATTCATTATCGCTATCATGGCTCTCTTCGGGGTCGAATCCATCATGAGTGGGTTCGTGACCAATCCCACGGTCGCGGAAGTGAATGGCGAGGAAATCACAGAGCCCGAACTGACTACCAGCGTGCAGAATCTGCTCACTTCGGTCGGCGGCAATCTCGAAACCCTGGATGAAGACCTCATTCGGCAGGTGGCGCTGAATCAGCTCATCGAAGACAGGCTCCTGCGTCAGTCTGCCGAGGAAGCTGCCCTCGTGATTTCCAGCGATGCCATCGATCTGCAGATCATCAACAACCCGCAGTTCCAAGTAGGCGGCGTATTCAATTCAGATCTCGCAGTCAGGACCATGGCCACGCAAGGTTTCACTGTTGCCGCCTATCGGCAGGCGCTTGCTGACCAGATGGTAGTCGGACAGATTGCGAATGCCTTCGCCTCCTCGGGCTTCGTGACACAGAGTGAGCTGGAGCGGATTGCTGCGCTGTCTTCCCAGACCAGGGATTTCCGATTCGTGTCAGTGACCCTCGGCAATCGTACCGAAGGCGAGGTAATACCAGCAGACCAGATCGAAACCTACTACCAGAACAACCAGTCCCGCTTCATGATCGAAGAGGAAGTGGCGATCGATTACGTGGTTCTCGACAAGGCTGGCATCTTTGCAGAAGTGCAAGTCAGTGACGAGGATGTCCTGGCACGTTATGAGGAAGAGCGCGCAGCTTCCAGCGCTTCTACTCAGCGTCGCGCCTCGCATATCCTGCTGGAGGTCGGTGCCGGTGCCACGGAAGAGTCCGTGGTGGCTCAAGCCGCCGCACTCAAGGCGCGTCTCGATGCCGGTGAGGATTTCGGCGCTATTGCTCTTGAGGCCTCCATAGATACGGTATCGGCAGAGCAGGGCGGGGACATCGGCTACTCGGATGGCACGGCATTCCCCAGTGCCGTCGAGCAGGCACTGGCGGCGATGGAGGTTGGGCAGGTGTCGGATCCCGTCGTGTCGGAGTTTGGCGTCCATCTGGTCAAGCTGACGGAATACGACGTCAATGAGTTCCCTACGCTTGAGGAATCCTCAGATCGTATCCGCCGTGAACTCAGCAGCGCGGAAGTCGACGAGATTTACTTCTCACGCCTTGAGACGCTGGCCAATCTTGCTTTTGAAACCACAGATCTGACGGAGATTTCCCAGGAGCTTTCTCTGCCGATTCAGCAGAGCGAGCTGTTTTCTCGTGCTGGCGGTTTTTCCGAAATCACCACCAATGCCAATGTGATTGCCGCTGCCTTCTCGGACGAGGTACTCGTGGATGGCAACAACAGTGAAGTCGTGGAGATGGGTAGCGATAGAGCGTTGGTGCTGAACATCAACACGCACAACGAAGAGTCTCTGCGCAGCCTTGAGGAAGTGCGCGGAGAAGTGGCCGCCATTCTCCGCACTGAAATGGAAAAGGAGCGTGCGGCAGCTCTGGGGGAGCAGTTGCTGTCAGCCTTGCGCAGCGGGCAGCCCATCGATCAAATGCTCGCGGACAACGAGCTGCAATGGATCGTGCAGACCAACGCTGCGCGTGACCAGACCGGCTTGAATTCTGAAGTGTTGCAGAATGTCTTTGCCCTGACGGCTCCTGCAGAGGGAGAGTCGGTCTACAGCGGATTCGCATTGACCAACGGAACCTACATTGTTGCCGAATTGCAACGTGTCAATCGTGGTTCGCTGGCGCAGATGGAAGCGAGTGAGCGCGAAGAATTGGTGCGCACTTTTGTGGAAAGAGATGGGCGCGCTGCTTTCGATGCTTTCCTGGCCAATTCTCGCAACAACGCCGACATTACCGAAAACCTGACGCCGGCAGCCACCTTCTAAGTGGCTTGCTGACTCAGTTCAATTTGTCCAGCCCCGGGTGGAGCATGAGTGCCTGCCCGGGGTGGATCAAATCTCCAGCGCCGATGCCATTCCAAGCAGCCAGCTCGGCGACAGCCACCCCAAACTCCCGTGCAATGCGCGACAGGGAATCACCTGCCTTTACGGTGTAGATCTGCGGCGCTGATGCCTCCGAGGTCCCTCCAGCCTGAACGATGGCCGTATCAGCCTTCACCTGCAGCACTTGGCCTGGCTTCAGAATGGCATCCAGACTGATCCCATTCATTTGCGCCAGTGTGTTCACACTGAGGTTGTAGCGTTCTGCAATTCGCCAGAGAGTGTCGCCAGAGCGAACGGTGTACTGCGGGCTGGAATCCGGCGGGGCCACAGGACGTGAGCTTGACCCAGCGTACTGGGGGGCGTCCGGAATCGGCAGGGGCGTGCCCGCAGTGTAGGCGCGCGGGATCAACAGGGACTCGCCTGCGATGATGCGACTGCCATCAAGTCCGTTGGCTTGCTGCAATGCACTCACATCGGTGCCGAACTGACGTGCAATCTTGCTCAGGCTGTCACCACGCTGGACCACATAGCGATCCCAGGTGACCTGCGGTCGCTCAGGCGCGCTTGCCAAGGCGCTGAGGAATGCTTCCTTGCGCTCGACGGGAAGGAGGAGGCTGTGCGGGCCGTCGGGATGCGTGGCCCATTGCCTGAATCCGGGGTTGAGCTGGTAAAGCTCGACTGGATCAAGACCGGCCAGCCCCGCCGCGAACTGCAGATCCATCTGATAGCCGATCTCCACCATCTCCACGACTCGCTCATTCTTGATGTCAGCGAGTTCCACGCCGAAGTGATCGCGCGCGGCGACAAGCTGGCTCAAGGCGATCAGCTTTGGGATGTATTCCTTGGTAACCGACGGCAGGTTCAATGACCAGAAATCAGTCGGGCGATCCCGGGAAACGTTGCGATCGATCGCCTTCTGGATATTGCCGGGGCCTGCGTTGTAGGCCGCGAGTGCGAGAAGCCAGTCACGATTGAAGGTTTCGTGGAGTGCTGCCAGATAGTCCAGGGCAGCTTCCGTCGATGCCAGGGGGTCACGTCGTCCGTCGTACCACCAGTCTTGCTTGAGGCCGAGGCTGCGAGCAGTCGCTCCCTGAATCTGCCACATGCCAACCACATTGCCTGGGGCCGCAGCGTTGGGGTTGAAAGCGCTCTCCACAATTGGCAACAGAGCCAGCTCCGCTGGCATGCCGCGTCGCTCAAGTGCTTCTGCGATCTCGAACATGAAGGGCTCAGCGCGTTCGGTGCTTACCCGCAACAGATTGGAGTTCTTCTGATAGAACGCCAACTGTTCCTGGATCTGTCTGTTGTCGAGGTCGGTCGAGAACTGGAAACCGTGGGACAGCCGCGCCCAGATGTCCTGAAAGGCGATTTCATCCGAGGGCAGAGCTTCCCCGGAAGGGATTTGCACGCGGGCTGCGGCACCGCGATTGGCAATCACACGCCCAATGACTGAATCACTGCCACCCAACGTGGAATCATCCGAGAAGGAGCCGCTACCTTGATCGATGGTGGAGCATGCACTCAAGAACACAGTGGTCGCGATCGCAAGCGAAAGCTTGTTGAGCGGCAAATGGCGAAGTGAAATCAAAATAAAGCCCGGTAAAGCAAAGTGTTGTGTTTGTTCAGTGCAGTCGCATCAGTAATGCTGCACAGTTCAACCCGTGAATCCGTCTTTCCAGCGTCTCAGTTGGGTGAAGACCTCGAGTTCGCTGACATGATCCGGGCCGAATTGTGTCCGGATTATTGCAGACAACTCATCACTACGACAGCGCAGAAACGGATTAGTTCGCAGCTCTGTAGCGATTGTTGAAGGCAGTGTCGGCAGGCCCTGATGGCGCATGCTCAGGCATTCCTGCAATCGTTGCTGGCACGCGATGTTATCCGGTTCGACGTGCAAGGCAAAGCGCAGGTTGCTCACCGTGTATTCGTGCGTGCAGTAGACAAGAGTCTCGGGTGGTAGCTGTGCGAACCTGTGCAGTGAGTTGAGCAGTTGTGAAGGGGCCCCTTCGCGGAGCCGGCCACAGCCCGCCGAAAAGAGCGTATCTCCACATAAAACAATGGGTTGAGTTTTCAAATTAAAGTCGTCACAGAAGTAGGCAACGTGGTCCAGAGTATGACCCGGCACCTCGAGTACCCGAAACTGCATTCCCAGCACACAGAGGCGCTGATTCTCTGCAACGTGATGGGTCAGCCCTTTGATCAGGTCATTGCGCGGACCATAAACCCTGGCGTCGGGAAAGTGTTCACGCAACGCCAGGATCCCTCCTGTATGGTCAGGATGATGATGGGTGATGAGAATATCGGTGATGGCAACGCGCTGTGCTTGCAGCGAGGAGAGCACCACACTGGCATCGCCGGGGTCGACGATCGCCACATTCCGTGTGCCAGGCTGTTGCAGCATCCAGATGTAGTTGTCCTCAAAGGCTGGAATGGCAGTGATCTGAAGGCTCATGGCATTTGATTTTCAAGGAAGAAGGACGCGATCATAGCCCCCGTTGCAAAATTGACAAGACCAGCTTCCATGGAACTCAAGAACGTCATTGCCGATCGCTTCAGACGACGCCGGAATCTTCCGGAGCCGGCCTTGCTGTTCCGTGAGATGGCCCAGTGGCTGGAGACCCCGCTCGGTCAGGCCTTGCTCGAGAGTGAACGCAAGGTCATCGAGCCCGTTCTGGCGCGGATATTCGGCTATCACCTCTTGCAGATAGGCGTCTGCGAGACGTCCCTGCTGGAGGAATCTCCGGTGGGCCACAGATTCCTTTTCGTGCCTCAGCGCAGCACGGATTCCCGGCATGCAGTTGCCAGCGCGGAGGCTTTGCCGCTGCAAACGGATAGCGTGGATGCTGTACTCATTCACCATGCCCTGGACTACACACCAGACTCCCACCGACTTCTACGCGAGGCGTCCCGGGTTCTCATGCCTGGCGGCAAGCTGCTGATTGTGGGCTTCAATCCTCTCAGCACCTGGGGTGTCCGTCGACTGACGCGCATTGGTGCCGGTCTGCCCTGGAGTGCGCGTTTCATTTCCGCCAATAGGGTGTGCGACTGGTTGAAGCTGCTGGAATTCAGCGTCGAGCGTGTCAGTCATTGCGCCTTTCTGCTTCCCTTCACCCATCCGAGAGTGGTGCAATTGGCGCCAGCGCTGGAACGCTTCGGCAAACGCTTCGAGGCTCCTATTGGCGCGGCTTACATGATCGTGGCATGCAAGCAATTGATGCCCGTGACGCCGGTCATGCCGCGCTGGCCACGCATTTCGCGACCGCTGCTTGCCCGTACGCTGGGTGAGCCGGCACGCGCGCGGCCTCAGGCTGCCGAGCCTGACGTTCAGCATTGAGTCAACCACGAGACAAGTACAGCGTGTCACAGCAGATCGAGATGTATACCGACGGAGCCTGCAAGGGAAATCCAGGCAAGGGCGGCTGGGGTGTCCTGTTGCGTTACAAGGGGCACGAGAAACGCCTGTACGGTGGCGAGCCCCATACCACCAACAATCGCATGGAACTCATGGCCGTGATCAAGGGCCTTGATGCGCTCAAGCGAGACTCCTGCAATGTACGTGTGGTCAGTGATTCCACCTATGTGCTGAAGGGAATTTCGGAGTGGCTGCCGAATTGGAAAAAGCGTGGCTGGAAGACCGCTGCGAAGAAGCCAGTGCTCAACGCCGATCTCTGGATGCAGCTGGATGCTCTGGCTTCCAGGCACACCATTGACTGGCAATGGGTGAAGGGCCACAACGGACACCTCGAAAACGAGATTGCCGATGAGCTGGCGAATCTGGGGATCGAAACACTGGCGTCGTCGACGCCCTGACACGAGGTCAACGCAGCAGCAAGATGCGACAAGTAGTACTGGATACCGAAACCACAGGGCTGGATCCTTCCCTAGGCCACAGAGTGATCGAGATCGGCTGTGTCGAGATCGAGAATCGTCGTCTCACTGGACGACACTTTCACTGCTATCTCAACCCTGATCGCGAAATCGATGAGGGGGCTGTGCAAGTGCATGGAATCACCACAGAGTTCCTGGCTGACAAGCCTCGATTCTCGCAGGTCATGGAGGATTTCCTGCGGTTTGTCAGCGGCGCAGAGCTCATCATTCACAACGCACCTTTTGACTTGAGTTTTCTCGACTCGGAACTCGCACTGGCGCGCAACCCGCATCGCTCGCTGCAGGATTTGTGTCCCGTGACGGACACCCTGCAGATGGCACGCAAGAAGCATCCCGGTCAGCGCAATAGTCTGGATGCCTTGTGCAAGCGCTATGAGGTCGACAACTCCCAGCGCGAGCTGCATGGAGCCCTTCTCGATGCCGAGATTCTTGCCGACGTCTATCTGGCGATGACGGGCGGCCAGGCCAATCTCCTCCTTGTCAGCGAGGAGGTGGTGGTGCAGGTGAGTGAAATGGAATCCGGCAAGCTCTCCTTGGCGCGGGGTCTGCTGCCCGTGAGTCTTCCCGACGCAGAGGAATTGGAGGCCCACGCCCGCTTTCTGGAAAGAATCAACAAGGCCAGCAAGAACAAGTGTCTCTGGCAGCAAGCTCCCGCCACTTCGAGCGCCTCGTGACGTTGGTGCCTCGCTCCCCGATTCCGGCCTTGCGCGAATTGCCAGACCACGCGCAACTCGTGCTGGTGGATGGCGCAGACGTCCTGTTGCACAACGAACAGATCTACTGGCCCGCAGCGTTTCTCAAGCAGCAGCTGGATCCGGGCAGCATGGCCGTTAGCATCGAAGCAGCGTGCGACGCCGCCGTTTACGCGCTGCCTTGCCCTGCAGACTCACTGGTGGGAATGCGCTTCAGCCGCTGCCCAGCGCGACAACTTCTGCAAAGCAGTTTGCCAGGGGTGTTCGACCAGGTCGGCAAGGCGCTGCAATTGACCCACTGGCTCATCAGTCATCGGTACTGCGGGTTCTGTGGCCAGCCGCTGCTTGCACATCCTGCGGAACGAGCGCTGCAATGCCCCCAGTGCCAGCACCGTGTCTTTCCGCGCATCAGCCCCTGCGTGATCGTGCTGGTCCGACGCGATCGTCATATCCTGTTGGCTCGCCATGCAGGGCGGGGCAGCGCCACGTTCAGTTGTCTGGCTGGCTTCATGGAGGTGGGCGAGACTCCTGAGCAGACCATCTGCCGCGAGGTCAAGGAAGAAACTGCCATCGAGGTGAACAATATCCGCTATGTCCGGAGTCAGTCCTGGCCGTTTCCCTCACAATTGATGCTCGGCTTCCATGCGGATCACGCAGGAGGTGAAATCCGCGTGGATGGCGACGAAATCCTGGAGGCAAGGTGGTTTGAAGCAGACTCGTTGCCGGCTGCGCTGCCTCCGCCCTTCAGTGTCGCGGGGCAACTCATTGCGTTATTCTTGCAATCCCTGAAAGTCTGATGACACCGCGACAATGCAAGGAGTCGGTTCTTGGAGTACTTCATCGAATACGGGCTGTTTCTGGCCAAGCTGGTGACCTTGGTGGTTGCCTTCGTCTTCATCGTCGGCATTCTCGTGTCTGCTGGCAGCAAAGGCCGCAAGGGAGCGGGGCGAGGCCAGATCACCATCACGCATCTGAACGAAGAGCTGGATGAGATGCGCGATGCCATGAAGAAGGCCATCTACGACAAGGCGAGTTACAAGCTGGAGCTCAAGGAAGAGAAAAAGCGTCAAAAGCAGGAGCGCGAACGTCGTCAGCAGGCCAGGCGTGGCGCACAAGACGGTTCGGATCATGAAGACGGTCAGCGCAAACGCGTCTACGTGATCGATTTCAATGGCGATATGGAAGCCAGCGATGTCGAGTCCCTGCGTGAGGAGATCACCGCGATTCTGGCGCTTGCCACATCTGATGATGAAGTGGTGCTACGTCTGGAGAGCCCGGGCGGCATGGTGCATGCCTACGGTCTGGCTTCCTCGCAGCTCGATCGCATCAAGGCGCAGAAGGTGCCGCTCACCATCTGTGTCGACAAGGTGGCCGCCAGCGGCGGCTATATGATGGCCTGTCTGGCCGACAGACTCGTGGCAGCCCCATTTGCGATTCTTGGTTCCATTGGCGTCCTGGTGCAGTTGCCCAATTTCAATCGACTGCTGCGCAAGCACGATGTGGACTACGAAACCATCAGTGCAGGGGAGTTCAAGACGACCCTGACCACCTTCGGCGAGATCACCCAGAAGGGGCGTGACAAGGTCAAGGAAGACGTCGAGGAGATGCATGGCTTGTTCAAGGCCTGGGTGAAGGATCATCGTCCCGCGGTGGACATTGATTCCATTGCCACCGGCGAGACCTGGGTGGGTGTGCAGGCCCTCGAGAAGTCGATGATCGACGAGTTGATGACGAGCGATGAATGCATCGTGAAGGCCTGCGAGAACGCTGACGTCTATGCTGTTCATTTCGAGATTCGTCGCACGCTGAGCGACAAGCTTGGTGCCGCCATCCAGAAAGGATTGGACATGGCAGTACTGGCCTGGATCAAGCGTACGCGCGACACGACTTATTACTCCTGACGACGGAGCGCGCTCAATGCAGGTGGACCAGACTCTGTACCGTGCATTTGAAGTATCCGAGCGGGTGGAAGGAGCGAAATCCGTGTTTGCAGGTCGGCTGGTGCAGAAGCCCATGGCCGAATTGCCCGCAGGGGATGTTCTGATCCAGCTGGCCTTTTCCTCGTTGAATTACAAGGACGCCCTGTCCGCAAATGGCAACCGGGGTGTCACACGCTCTTATCCGCATGTCCCTGGCATTGATGCATCAGGAACGGTGGTGCATTCCGCTGATCCTCGATGGAAGACGGGAGATGCCGTGATTGTCACAGGTCACGACCTGGGCATGAATAGCGCAGGTGGTTTCGCTGAGTACATCCAGGTTCCAGCTGACTGGGTGGTGTCACTGCCCAGGCAGATGACGCTGCTGCAAAGTATGGCTCTCGGAACAGCTGGACTCACGGCAGCCTTGTGTGTGGACAAACTGCTGCAAAATGGCCTGGCTCCGGATCAGGGCGACGTGCTGGTGACTGGCGCGACCGGCGGCGTCGGCAGTATCGCCGTGGCGTTGCTCGGCAAGCTCGGCTTTGCCGTCACGGCTTGCACGGGAAAGCTGCAGGAGCGCGACTATCTTCAGGCAATCGGGGCGCGTCAGGTGATTTCCCGCGAGGAGGTCATGAATGGAGGTGCCAAGCCCTTGTTGAATGCCCGTTGGGCAGGGGCGATTGATGTAGCGGGTGGCGGGATGCTGAGCGCGATCGTTCGCAGCCTGAGTTACAGCGGCAGTGTGGCCAGCTGCGGGCTTGTGAGTGCCCCCGAGTTCTCGGCAAGCATCTATCCTTTCATCTTGCGCGGCGTGAACTTGCTCGGCGTGGACTCCGTGAACATCTCCCATGCGAAGCGTTGCGACATCTGGCAAAGCTTGGCTTGTGAATGGCAAGTTCCGCATCTGGAAAAAATTGCAAAGATCATTGCATTCAATGAGCTGGAAGCGGAACTTGAAGCAATTCTGGATGGGCGAGGCAAGGGCAGGCGCATCCTGGATGTCTGCGCCTGAGTGCAGTATCACCCGTTGGCGCAAGATCTGCGACGGAACAAGGGCTCCGGATTGAGGACACTGGCCTGATAGGCATCCTTGAAGTCGTCGAACCGACGGACGGCCGCTTCAAGATCCTGGTCAGCGCGCATGGCAAAGGCATTGAAGCCGCAGCGCGACATATAGAAGAGCTGGTCGCACAGCACATCACCGATGGCTCTGAGTTCTCCTTCAAAGCCCAGGTTCTGACGCAGTTCACGTGCGGAAGAATAGGCGCGGCCGTCGGTGAACACCGGGAAATCAAGAGCGATGAGCGGAATCCTGGGCAGCCAGTGCGTGATGGATTCCGGCAGTTCAGTGTTCTTGAGCCACACACCGAGAAGCCCCTGGTGAGAGGGCTGGGCCTCGTGCAACTCCAGCCAGCTGGACAGCGGCAGAATCACGTTTCGGCCGCTCAGTGCGCGCAATGCATCCGCATCGATCGGCTCACGAATCAGTTCCCATTGATCGTCCGCAATCACTCTGTCCTTAATCAGCCTTGCCATACAGCGCCTCCTTGAATGGCTCCATGCCGATGCGACGATAGGTATCGACAAAGCGCTCTTGCTGCTCACGGTGCTGCTCGAACACACCAATCAGCTTCTCCATGACATCAGGAATATCCTCTTGTGCGAAGGAGGGCCCCACGATGTCTCCAAGTGCGGTGACATTTTCTGCCGAACCGCCAAGAGAGACCTGGTAGTACTCTTCGCCCTTCTTGTCGACTCCCAGAATGCCGATATTGCCGACGTGGTGATGGCCACAGGCGTTCATGCAGCCGGAAATATTCACACTGAGCTTGCCGATCTTGCGCAGCCGTTCGGTGTCAGCGAAACGACGCTGAATGGACTCGGCAATCGGGATGGACTTGGCGTTGGCCAGCGAGCAGAAATCGCCACCAGGGCAACAGACGATGTCTGTCAGCAAGCCGAGATTAGGCGAATGCAGGTCCTGGCTTTTCAGGGCCTTCCACAATGCGTACAGATCCTTGCGCGCCACATCGGCCAGCACGAGGTTCTGTTCATGGGTGACACGCAGCTCGCCGAAGCTGTAACGGTCGGCCAGATCGGCGACGAAACGCATCTGCTCGCTGGTAATGTCCCCTGGTGCGATGCCCGTGGCCTTGAGGCAAAGGGTGACGATGCTGTAGCCCGGCTTCTTGTGCGCATTCACATTCTGGGTATGCCATGCTGCAAACAGGACATCGGTATTCAATGCGTGTTCGAGTTCCGGGCTGAAGGCTTCCAGCGGCAGGTATTCCGGGTCCTTGAAGAAGGCCTTGCAACGCTGGAATTCCGCTTCAGTCAATGTAAGCGGTCCGTCCTTCAAGGCGAGCCATTCCTTCTCGACTTTCTGCTGGAACTTTTCGATGCCTGTTTCCTTGACGAGAATCTTGATGCGCGCCTTGTACTTGTTGTCACGACGGCCTTCCCGGTTGTAAACACGCAGAATGGCGTCGAGGTAGCTCAACAGGTGTTGCCAGGGCAGGAAAGTACGGATCTCCTTGCCAATCACTGGCGTGCGACCCAGGCCACCGCCCGCGAGGACGCGAAAGCCCAGTTCGCCTTCCTCATTGCGGACAATGAACAGGCCTATGTCATGCACCTGGGTTGCAGCCTGGTCGTCCTGCGTGCCGCACACGGCAATCTTGAACTTGCGCGGCAGGAATGCGAATTCCGGGTGGAAGGTGGACCACTGACGAATGATCTCGCACCAGGGGCGGCTGTCCTCGATTTCATTGGCGGCGGCACCTGCGAACTGATCCGTCGTGGTATTGCGGATGCAGTTGCCGCTGGTCTGGATGGCATGCATTTCCACTTCCGCGAGGTGTGCGAGGATGTCCGGAACGTCGGCGATGGCCGGCCAGTTGAACTGGATGTTCTGACGCGTGGTGAAGTGACCGTAACCCTTGTCGAAGTGATCGGCGATATAGGCCAGTTTGCGCAATTGTCTGCTGGAGAGCATGCCGTAGGGAATGGCGATTCTCAGCATCGGAGCCAGGCGCTGCACGTAGAGCCCGTTCTGCAGTCGCAGCGGCAGGAACTCCGCAGGGGCCAGGTCGCCGCGCAGAAAGCGAGCCGTCTGATCGCGAAACTGCGCGATGCGGTCGGCCAGCATTTGATGATCGTAATTGTCGTATCTGTACATGATGCGGCAGCTTTTGCAGGTCCAAGGATGATCGTAAGGGAATGCCCGACGCTAGTCGCGAAGGCCGGCAATTGTAAAGAATGCCCTTCTCAAGCGCCAGTTCTGGCGTCTCCAGTCACAGGACAGGCGCCTGTTGAAAATCCTTTCCTGGAAAATTTTTGCTTGCTTGTGAAGCATTTGTCATTAGAATGCCGTCGTGTTTTTTCCCCGGAACCCACTTCAGGAAGGTCATGTCATGAGTCACCACGACGCCAGCGAACACCACGTCATTGATGAGAAGGAACTGGATGCCAACAGCCGCGCCGATACTCTGGCCATGCTTTCACTCGTCTTGATCATTGTCACGATGGCTGTGTTTTTCGCCAGCCGTTGATCAACTTGCCAGTCGAGGTCACGCAGGAGCCTCCTGTGAAGTCTCGACTGGCAGACCTTCCTTCAGTTCAGCACCAGATTCACGACAGTTGCCACGGTCAGCACGAACAGCACCGTGAAGATCAGGGCCGCGACAATGAAGCCCTTGATGCTGCCACTGGCGAAGTCGCGTTCCTTGTTCTTGCGGTTCTGCACGCCGAAACTCGCCTGCATCACACTCAGCATCATTTTCCAGAAGCTCAGTTTCTGCGGCGCTTCAGTGCTGTCTTGATCATTGGTTTCCTGCTCACGCATTTTCATACTTCCTGAGGGCACATTTCGCGCCCTGTCTCATACCAGATTGGGGCTCAAGAGCCTGCTCATTGCGTCCACGCTCAGCCCCTTGCGGCTGGCCAGTGATTGCACCTGATCCTCATCGATCTTGCCCACTGAGAAGTAGCGTGCCTGCGGATTGGCGAAGTAGAAGCCGCTGACGCTGGCCGCGGGGGTCATCGCAAAGCTTTCCGTCAAGTGCATGCCGATGCGGCCTTCAATCTGCAGCAAATCAAACAGTCTGACTTTGTCCGAATGCTCCGGGCAGGCGGGGTATCCTGGCGCAGGTCGAATGCCTTGGTACTTCTCGTCGATGAGCTCTTCAGCGCTCAGGGATTCGTGGGCGGCGTAAGGCCAGAACTCCTGGCGCACACGCTCGTGCATGCGCTCGGCGAAGGCTTCGGCCAGACGATCTGCCAGGGCCTTCACCATGAGGGCGTTGTAGTCGTTGTTGTCCTGCTCGTAGGCTCTGGCAAGTTCGTCGGCCCCGAGGCCAGTGGTCACCGCGAATCCTCCGATGTAATCGGGAATGCCCAGTGTCTCCGGTGCCACGAAGTCGGCCAGCGAGAGATTGGGTATACCGGGTGCCTTGCCAGCCTGTTGTCGCAGGAACTGAAATGCCGCAAGTTCCTGACGTCGAGTTTCGTCAGTGAAAAGCACGACATCGTTCGCATTGCGCTGCGCAGCCGGCCAGAAACCAACTACCGCCTGGGCCTTTAGCAGGCGTCCGTCGATGATCTGCTTCAGCATGGCCTGGGCGTCCCGGAACAGGTCACGAGCCGCCTCGCCGACGATGTTGTCCTCAAGAATGGCCGGGTACTTGCCCGCCAGACTCCACGTGATGAAGAAGGGCGTCCAGTCAATGTAGGGCACCAGTTCTTCCAGCGGATAGTCATCAAACACGCGGGTGCCCAGGAATGCCGGGGCAACGGGGCGATAATGAACCCAGTCGACCTGCAGGGCGTTCTGCGTCGCGGCCTCGAAGCTGATCAGTGTCTTGCGCTGGTCGCGGTTCGCATTGCGCTCGCGGATCACGTCGTATTCGGCGTGGATCTGACGCTTGAAATCGGCCGCGCCCTCTTCGCTGAGCAAACTGCTGACCACGGTGACGCTGCGTGATGCATCCGGCACATACACGGTGGCGTTGTTCGTGTAGTTCTGCTCGATCTTCACTGCCGTATGCGCCTTGGAAGTTGTGGCACCGCCAATGATCAGCGGAATGCTGAAGCCGAGTCGCTGCATCTCCTTCGCCACGTGGACCATCTCGTCCAGGGAAGGCGTGATCAAACCGCTGAGGCCGATGATGTCGACCTTCTCGTCGATGGCTGTCTGCAGAATCCGTTCGCAAGGAACCATGACTCCGAGATCCACGATGTCGTAGTTGTTGCAGCCGAGCACCACGCCCACGATATTCTTGCCGATGTCATGCACATCGCCCTTGACGGTGGCGAGCAGGATCTTGCCCTTGGCCTTGACCACCTGACCCTTCTTGCTCTCCTCGATGAAAGGCAGCAGATAGGCCACGGCCTGCTTCATCACGCGGGCACTCTTGACGACCTGCGGCAGGAACATCTTGCCGCTGCCGAACAGGTCTCCGACGATGTTCATCCCATCCATGAGCGGGCCTTCGATGACTTGAATGGGCTCCGCGAACTGACGCCTTGCCTCTTCGGTGTCCTGCTCGATGTAGCGTGTGATGCCTTTGACCAGCGCATGGGCGATGCGGGCAGCCACGGGCTGCTCGCGCCAGGTCACGTCCTCGTGATTCTCGAGACTGGATTCCCCGCTGTACTGGCCTGCGATCTCCATCAGGCGGTCGGTGCCGTCGACGCGTCGATTGAGGATGATGTCCTCGACGCGTTCCTTGAGTTGAGCGGGAATCTCGTCATACACGGCAAGCTGTCCGGCATTCACGATGCCCATGCTCAACCCCGCCTTGATGGCGTGATAAAGGAAGACGGAGTGAATGGCTTCGCGGACCGGTTCATTGCCACGGAACGAGAACGAGACATTGCTCACGCCGCCGGATATCAGGGCAT
>JACCDX010840728.1_pt1 | contig 33213 bp, 34 predicted proteins | sample 7449681 | NCBI WGS metagenome assembly JACCDX01 (sample SAMN15323450, study PRJNA562643) | freshwater metagenome | isolation source: river surface water | place: USA:Blue River Watershed | collected 2017-08-18
AGCCGCACCAGCGGTTGCGCCAGTGGCTTGATAAGTTGAGTAATCCATGCTGGCGCGGCCAGTCAAAGTCACAGAAGATTGTGCAAAAGCGCCAGTAGCGGCGAGTGCTGCGATAGCAACGAGGGTTGTTGCCCTTTTCTGAGTATTTCAATTGGATTTGTTTCGATAGTGTCAAGGTGTTCATAACTCAATGAGGTTATGAACAATGAACTCTTAATTTGATACATCGAAATGAAAAACATGAACTCTTATGCGTCAGCAAATGACGATTTCTTTTTTACGCCACGTGCTCGAAATTCCCCTATCAAATCAAGTTTCATGCAAGTAGAAGGACTGCCTGAAAAGCTCAAAATATTCAGAATTTCTGGCAGCAAGTATTGGCAAGTCCGAATTTTCATTCACGGTCGCTACATAGGTCGGAGCTTGAAGACGACAGAGGTGAGTGAAGCAAAAGTTGGTGCAAAGAATTTTTATGAAATCCATGTCATGCGAGGTCAAGTGAACTCGGTGATGGCGAGTGACTTCGATCACGCTGCGGTGAATCGTCAGGCGTACTTACATGATCTGATTGATGAAGTCTTGTTTGCGGAGCAGGAAAAGGTTCAGCGTGACGAGATCAAGCATGGCTCGTATGTCATGGCAAAAATTCGTTTGGAAGGCCTGATTTTTGAATTCTTCAAAAACCAGGCACTCAACAAAATCAATGCCGAAGTACTGGGTGAGTTCATCACCTTTCTGACTGAAAAGAAGTTGGCTGTTTCCACCATTCAAGGTTACATGGCGCAGACACGCAAGTTGCTAAAACTTCTGCACCGCAAAGAAGTCATTCAGACAGTGCCTAGTTTTCCAACGCTCAAGGCGCAATTGACTTCGCGTGGTGCATTTACATTGACCGAATACAGAGCCATCTTGCGTAAATCCAAGACCCTGCGAGGGGTCACATTTACGGATTGGGGTGCGCGTCAAGCGTGGATCAAGCGCGACTACCACCAGATGCCAACTGAAATCAATTGGTTGATTCGGTTCATGGTTTACACCTTTGTCCGGCCCGGTGATATTCGACAAATTAAAAATAAGCATATCGAAATCATTCGTGGCCCATATCACTACCTCAGGCTAAGTCTGCCCGAGGTGAAGCGACACAAATCGGCGACAGTCAGTTTGTCACCTGCGGTGCACATTTTTGAGCAGGTGCTGTCGTATCAGGCCGCACGTGGTTATGGCCAACCAGATGACTATGTGTTTTTCCCCGAGGAACATAACAGGCGTATCGTGCTTGACGTCGCAGGTTGGGCATTTAACTGGATATTGAAGGAGCTTGACATCAAGGTCGGGCCTCACGGTACTGACCGTACCTTGTATAGCTTGAGGCACACAGCCATCACGTTTCGTTTGATTTATGGCGGCAATATTGACTTGTTGACGCTTGCACGCAATGCCAGAACCTCGGTAGAGATGATCGATAAGTTTTACGCCAGCACACTGTCTGCTGAAATGAACATTGCGTTACTGCACAGCAAGCGGCGGTAGCGCGACGTGCTGTTCTTGCGTTTGTTCAATGTGACTCGTCCTGCGCAAGATTGCTCAAAATGGTTAGCAGTACGCGACGTGTGGTTTGAATGTCTGATGCTCGCAAACCTTGAATGCTGACTTGATTGGTTTGCTCAGCAAGAGGGACCAACTTCTTCTTCAAGGCTCTGCCTGCTGGCGTCAGATGCACGTACATGTTCTTCTTATTGTCAGGCAATTGACGACGTTCGATATAGCCTAGGGCTTCCATGTTTTTCATCGCGGTGAAGGTGGTGGGTTCCATCACGCCTGCACGCTCGCTGAGCTCACGTTGGGTTAACCCATCGGTTTCCCACAGGATGCGTAGAAACGTCCAATGCCCAAACGGTACACCGTGTTCCGCCAAGCGCAGCTGTAGCGCACGCGTGTAAGCGCGGCCTGCGTCACGCACCAAGTGGGCCAAGCGGTCATTAGGAACGGCTTCTTGCCAGTGGCGCAAGATGTTGCGTGTTTCATCGGATTTGTTTTGTTTCATTCAATAGTCAGGTGCAATTTGGTGGAGGGGCATTTGAATTTGACCACTTTGTGAAGATGTCAAGATGGCCAAGCTCACAGCCGTGGTGGCACGTGCCCAAGCACCGCTGTGCAGCACGGGGTTGCGGTGCACGATGGCGTTGTAAAACTCATCGATCACTTCAATACGGGGTAGCACAGGGGGCTGTAGTGCTTCGAGTTTGACATCCATATGTCCGTCTATCCAAACGCCATGTGGCGTGGGTCTTAAGTCTGCATGGTCGCAACTGATGATGAGTGGGCCGAAATGTTGGTGCTGTGCATGTGTCGGTAACGCTGCACTGCCTGACCACTGTGCTGCACCGTAATTGCGAGCTGCTTTGAGTTGGGTTTCTTCGTTCGCTGTTTTAGCAAGGGCTAAACGTCGGCGAGCTAGGCCGTGGTCGTCCCAGTTTTTGACTTGTCCCAATTCTCCGATGCCATCCATCCAACGGTCGCTGTCGAAGTGTCCGTAGCCGTTGTAACTCACGCTGGCAAACACACCGTTTTCAAACCCGAGCAACGCGCTGTACGCACCTTCGGTGGGGCGTGAGGGATCCCAAGCACCTGTGTGCGCCATCACGCTGTTGACTAGACCACCACCCAGTAACCGTACGATGTCAATTTGATGCGCCGCTTGACTAAATATCACGCCACCACCCATTTGTGTGTCGAGTTCTTCAGGGCGACGAGGTCGATACAAAAAGTCGGTGTAGTTCAGCGCATGGATCATCCGTACTTGGCCGAATGCACCACTTGCAATCAGTTGATGTGCCTTGAGAATGGGTGCGTTGAAGCTGTGGCTATGGCCTACCATGAGCACGACATTAGCTCGTGTGCAAGCTTCTATCATGCGTGTACATTCGTTCAGGGTGAGGGCCATGGGCTTTTCTACCATCACATGTTTGCCATGTGCTGCGGCCATTTCGACTTGCTCTGCGTGTAGTTGGTGTGGCGTGGCGATGTAGATGGCTTGCACTTTTGGGTTGGCGCAGAGGGCTTCAAAATTGGCATCGCAGGTGACGCCAAAGTCGCGTTCAAACTGTGCGCAAGCTAAGGCCTGTGGGTCTGTGGCTGACACCAGTTGGAGGCGAGGATCGTTGGCTAACGTCGGCAGCATCAAGGTAAAGGCCCGCCCTAAGCCTGCAATGCCCAGTTGAAGTTTGGGTGCACTCATAAATCAAGCACCAACTCTGATGACGCGGCACGCGAGACGCATACCATGATGTGTGACGCTCGTTCATCAGGACGCAGCACCATGTCACGGTGTTCAACCTCGCCTGAAATTAAGGTGGTTCGGCAACAGCCACAAGAACCGCTTTCGCACGAGCTGGATATCAGATGACCACAGCCACGCAGCGCCTCCAAAATGCTCTGATGCGCGGGGACTGACACACGTGTGCCAGATTTTTGCAATACCACGTCAAAGGCTTGGTTTTCTGCGAAGCCCGTTTGAGCCGCGCCAAAGCTCTCGAAATGAATTCGCTCGGTGGGCCAGTGCCCTGTCATGTCACGTACGCTGTCCATGAGGCCTTGTGGGCCGCAGCAATACACATGGGCGCTGGTCGGGCGTTCAAAGATGGGCCATAGATCTAGCGCTTGGGCAGGATCGCCATGGTCGTGGTGAAGGGTGACGTGGCCTGCGAGCTCGGGTGAGTTGAGCTCATCCAGAAACGCCGTTCCTTCGGCATTTTGCGTGCAGTAATACAACTTGAAGTCTGATCGCCCCTGACTGCGCAAGTGGCGAATCATGGACAAGATAGGCGTGATACCAATGCCGCCCGCCACAAAGATGTAGGCCGGAGCGGCTTCGTTGAGTTCAAACAAATTGGCCCATGGCAGGGTGGGTAACAGGTCGCCTGCCTGCACTTCGTCCACCATGCTTTGTGATCCACCTCGGCCCTTGGCGTCGCGTTTGACCGCAATTTGCCACGTCGTGTGTTGTTCAGGACTGCCGCATAAAGAGTAGCTGCGTCGCATGCCACTTGGGGTTTGTACGGTGATGTGCGCGCCCGGAGTAAAAGAGGGGAGTGCTTGCCCTTGCGGGTCGGCGAGTTCAAACAAGGTGATGTCTTTGGCCAGAAGTTGTTTGCCTGCGACGCGCAGCGGGGTGAAAGAGTCGTTCATAAACAAGTTGTGCTTTGTGTGACAGCGATGTCGTTGACATAAATCAAGAATTTGAATAATCTTAGTCATCTAATTATTTTTTTGCAAGCTCAAAAAGGAAATTTATGTTGACACCGGAAGAAAACGACTTGTTATGTCTTGTGGAGGGAAAAGCCCCGATGGGGCAACTCATGCGCCGTCATTGGCAAGCTATTTGTTTGTTGGAAGAGGTGAGTGAGCCTGATGGAAAACCGATTCGTGCTCGGGTGTTGGGTGAGGACTTGGTGGTGTTTCGTGACACCGAGGGCCGCGTGGGTGTGATGGATGAATATTGCCCACATCGCCGCGCATCCTTGGTGTATGGCCGTAATGAAAACTGCGGATTACGCTGTCTGTACCACGGCTGGAAGATGGACGTGGCAGGTAACGTGACAGAGATGAGTTCAGAGCCAATGGCCAGCGGTATGGCCAGTAAGGTGAAGCACACCGCTTACCCGACCAAGGAGTGGGGCGGTTTTGTATGGGCTTACATGGGGCCCGCAGACACCATGACTGAATTCACGCCTCCGCCTTGGGCGCCGACTGAAGATGTGCGTGTGTCGATCGCAAAGATCATCATTCCTTGCAACTGGGCGCAAATTTTGGAAGGTCAAATTGATTCTGCGCACAGCTCTAGCTTGCATTCGTCAGACATGGTGCCTGCCCGCGTGGATGGCGCAAAAGCGACAGACAAAAACTGGCTTCGCCCATCGACCGACAAAGCACCGCGTATGCAAACTCAGCGTGATGCCTATGGTTTTCGTTACGCAGCGATTCGCCGTCCAATTCATAACGCGGCCACGCATGACTATGTACGTTCGACGGTGTTTGTCGCTCCCGCATCAGCGCTGATTCCGCCCAACAATTTGTACAACGTCGCCAACATCAATACAGCGATTGATGACACGCACACGGCATTTCACTTCATTGCTTGGGGTGACCCCGCCACCACGCCTGAGACGGCGACATGGCGTCAATTTTTATGTGCGCAAGTGGGCGTTGATGTGGATGCGCAGTTCAAACCAGTGCGGACCCTAGATAACGACTTCATGCAAGACCGCCAAGCCATGAAGGCGGGCAACTTCACGGGCATTCCTGGTATCCCAAATCAAGACATGGCCATGTGGGTCACGATGGGGCCCATTGCAGACCGTACCCATGACCGTTTAGGCGCTAGCGATTTGGCGATCGTGGAATTTCGTCGCCAGATGGTGGATGCTGTGCAAAGCTTTATCAAAGGAGAGCCGCCTATTGGGGTTGGCCCCCTGAGCATTCCGCAGAGCGTGTGTTCTTATCAAGCTGTTGTACCCAAAGAGGTGGATTGGCGCGATTACCAAGCTCAACCCGTTTGAAAAAATCAGGAGACAAACAATGAAATCAAACCATATTCAACGCCGTCGTGTGTTGCAATCCGCTGCGTTGATGGGACTGGCTGCCAGTGTCGGTTCAGAAGCTTTCGCGCAAGCTTATCCAACTCGTTCAATTAAATTCATCGTTCCCTATTCAGCAGGTGGTCTGCCTGACACTGTGGCACGTATTTATGCGCAACGTTTGGGAGACCGCTTAGGCCAACCCGTGGTGGTGGACAACAAGCCCGGAGCCAACGGTGTTGTGGCTGCGCAGGCGATGGCAGCCTCCCCTAAAGATGGCTACACATTTTTGGTGACCGACGGGTCGATGTTTTCCATCAATCCATCGTTGTACAAGACCATCAGCTATGACTACAAGCGTGACTTTGTGCCAGTTTCTATGGCTGCGCGCGCGCCGTTGTATTTGGCCGTACATCCCAAAATACCAGCCAACACTCTGCGTGAGTTGATTGCTTTGGCCAAGTCCAAACCGGGTGTGTTGACCTATGGCTCATCAGGCATTGGCAGCACGCACCACTTAAGCATGGAGGCGTTTAAAGCGGCGTTGTCTTTGGACATCACGCACATTCCATTCAAAGGCACGGGGCAATCAGTGCCGGCTTTGATTGGCGGACAAGTTGACATGTTGTTCTCGGCTTTGCCATCTTTATCAGGGTTTGTGAAAACAGGGCAAGTTCGTTTGATTGCCAACAATGCGGGTCGTCGTTCCAGTCAAGAGCCCAATGTTCCTACATTGGCAGAAGTAATTCCCGGCTTTGATTTCGCACCCATCGTCGGCGTGTTGGCGTCGACCGGAACTCCTCAAGCAGCGATGGACCGCATCACGACAGAAATGGCGTGGATCGCTAAACAGCCTGAGACCATTCAAATTCTGAGCAATGCTGGGATCGAAGCCGTTGGCGGTAGTGCCAGCGACTATGCGCGCGCCATAGCCGATGAAAATGAACGATTGGGCAAGGCTGTTCAAACGGCCGGAATTAAACAACAGGAGTAATGTGTGAGTCGATTGAAACTGAGCTTTGCATGCTGGAACTATGACCGCACCCGTGCCTTGATGGATGGCACGGTGCCTGTCGATGGCATTGATCTGAATTATTTGAACTTGCCTGTGGAAGAAACCTTTTTTCGCATGGCTCGATTTCAAGAGTTTGATGTGGCAGAAATGTCGCTGTCTTCTTATTGTGTGACGCTTTCTAAACCAGAACGTCCGTTTGTCGCCTTGCCGATTTTTCCTTCGCGGTTTTTCCGTCACTCATGCATTTACGTCAATGCCAACAGCGGTATCAATGAGCCCAAGGACTTGATTGGCAAACGCATTGCCAGTCCGGAATACCAAATGACAGCACCAGTGTGGATTCGCGGCATTTTGTCTGACCACTATGGCGTCCCTGTCGACGCACAACCGTATTTGTTTGGCGGCGAAGAGGAGGCTGGGCGCATCGAAAAAATGAAGCTGCAGTTGCCACCCAACATTCAAGTCAACCCCATTGGACCGACACAAACTTTGTCAAAAATGCTGCACGACGGCGAGCTTGACGCGTTGTACACCGCGCGCATGCCGTCGAGCTTTTTAAAGGGCGATGGCAAGGTCAAGCGCTTGTTCGAAAACTATGTGGATGTCGAGCGTGCCTATTACCGAGAAACTGGTATTTTCCCCATCATGCATACCGTTGTGATTCGCCGTGAGGTCTATGAGGCCAACCGCTGGATTGCGCAGTCGTTGACCAAGGCGTTCATCGAAGCGCAACGCAAAACGTATGAAGATTTATACGAAACGGCAGCACTCAAGGCAATGTTGCCTTGGCTGACCGCACACGTAGAGGATGCACGTCGTGAGTTTGGCGACGATTGGTGGTCTTACGGTTTAGAGAAAAACCGCAAGACGCTCGATACCTTCACGCGTTACCACCACGAACAAGGTTTATCGCCTCGCAAGTTGGATGTGTCAGAGCTCTTCGCTCCTGAATCGCTTGAGGCTTTCAAAATTTAAATCCTGCCGCTAGGAGTCGTTATGTTCCTTTTTATTCGACGCATGGTCATTGTGACAATGGGCTTTTTTTGCGTGGTCAACCATGGTTTTGCTCAAAGCTTTCCAAATAAACCGATTCAGATCATCGTGCCCGTGGCTGCTGGTGGTGGCACAGACTTGTTGGCGCGCACGCTAGGGCAAAAAATCAGCGAAGTATTGGGGCAGCCGGTGGTCATTGAAAACAAGCTGGGTGCAGGCGGCAATATTGGTGTAGAGGCCGTGGTCAAAGCCAAGCCCGATGGTTACACCTTGTTGTTGTCGCCGGGCACCATCGCCACCAATGTGGCGGTGTATCGCAAGCTGCCCTATGACTTGTTGAAAGATTTGCAAACCATCACCTTGGTGGGGCAGACAGGTTCGGTGTTGGTGGTCCATCCCTCGGTCAAAGCCAACAACTTACGCGAGTTTGTGGAGTTAGCCAAAGCCAGCCCTGGTGAGTTGAACTACGGTACTGCAGGCATGGGCAGTCCACAACATTTACACGCCGAGTTTTTCAATCAGCTTGCAGGCACCAAGACCAACCACATTCCCTACAAAGGCCAATCACAAGCGATGACTGATTTGGTCGGCGGCCAGCTGGCTTATATGTTTAGTCCTGTGCAAAACGCTTTGCCCTATATCCAGCAGGGGCGTATTCGCGCCATTGCGATGGCAGCTTCTCAGCGTAACCCTCACTTGCCCAGTGTCCCATCGCTGGCTGAAGGCGGTTACAAAGGCGTCGACTTGGCGAATTGGTTTGCGGTCTACGCGCCCGCAGGTACCCCGCCTGCTATTGTGAAAAAACTCAATGCGGCATTTGTGCAAGTCGGTAACACGCCTGAAATGAAAGCCAAATTTGAAAAACTCGGTTTCGAACCATTTTTCACGACATCAGAAAACGGCACAGACTTTATGCGAGCCGAGTTGGTTCGCTGGGCACGTGTCGCTGCCTACGCCGGCATCAAAGCGGAATAACGAGAACGCCATGACAACACAACTCTTAGAAGACTTGGCCCTGGCCAACCACATCTTGGTCAACGAAGGCGTGCTCGATGGCTTTGGTCATATCAGTGTTCGCAACCCGAATAACCCAGATCGATTTTTCATTGCCCGCAGCATGGCCCCCGCTTTGGTGGACGTGACAGATGTCGTGGAGGTCGATTTAGATGGCAACGTGCACGATGCCCAAGGTCGTCGTACCTATGTCGAGCGGTTCATCCACAGTGCCATTTATGAAGCACGCCCAGATGTGATGTCGGTGGTTCACAGTCACTCGCCTGCTGTGATTCCGTTTGGTGTGACGGGTGCGCGTTTACGCCCAATTTGTCATATGAGTGGTTTTCTGGGGGCTGTGACTCCTGTGTATGAAATTCGTCACAGCGCAGGTGAAAGCACGGATTTGTTGATCAGCAACCAAGCTTTGGGTGAATCATTGGCCCAAGTACTGGGGGCGTCCAACGTGGCGCTCATGCGCGGGCATGGCAGCGTGACCGTGGGAAATAGCATCAAACAAGCAGTTTTTCGTGCCATTTATACCGAAAGCAACGCACGTTTGCAGAGCGAAGCTTCCCGATTCGGAGAAATCAATTTCCTCACAGAGGCAGAAGCCAAAGCGACGTCAGACATGAATGATTTGCATCTCGACAGGCCTTGGGAAATGTGGAAACGCAATGCACTAAAACGGAGCTAAAAATCTAAACGTACGTGTTTTCTCTTAGGAGTTTCCCTTGTGAGGCAGTCTCTAGAATGTAGATTCTTACTTTCTCTGATCACAACTGGAGCAACTCATGAAAAAGCAGTTCGTTACCTTGGCAGTCGCCACCCTGTTGGCTGGCACAGCCTTCGCACAAGCCAATGACACCATCGCCAAAGTCAAAGCCGCAGGCTCAATCACCATGGGTGTGCGCGACTCGTCTGGCGCGTTGTCTTACACCTTGGGTGACGGCAAGTATGTGGGCTACCACGTTGAGATTTGCCAACGCATCATTGCCAACCTCGAAAAGGCCGCAGGTAAGAAGTTGGAAGTGAAGTACACGCCAGTGACGTCACAAAACCGTATTCCTTTGGTTGAAAACGGCACCGTGGATATCGAGTGTGGTTCGACCACCAACAACGAAGCTCGCCAAAAGCAAGTGGCTTTCGCGTTCACTACCTATGTAGAAGAAGTCCGTATCGCTGTGCGCGCCAATTCCGGCATTACCTCAATCGCTCAGTTGAATGGCAAGAACGTGGCCACCACCACGGGCACCACTTCTGTGCAATTGCTGCGTAAGAACGAGCGCGCCACGGGCGTTGACTTCAAAGAAGTGTTCGGCAAAGACCACGCAGACAGCTTTTTGTTGCTCGAATCTGGCCGCGCTGATGCGTTTGTGATGGATGGCCAAATCTTGGCTGGCAACATTGCCAACTCCAAAGCCCCAGCCGATTTCAAAATCGTAGGTGAAGTGTTGAACGTCGAGCCCATCGCCATCATGTTCCGCAAGGACGACCCAGCTTTCAAGAAGTTGGCTGACGACACCATTGCTGGTTTGGCTAAATCTGGCGAACTCGCCAAGCTGTACGACAAGTGGTTCGTGCAAGCCATTCCTCCAAAGAACATCAAGCTCGGCATGCCTGCCAGCGATGCCAACAAGGATGCTTGGAAAAACTTGAACGACAAGCCTGTCGAAGCCTACGCCAAGAAGTAATTTCAGAACGCACAAAACATGACACTCGATTGGCAGGTTTTTCTTCAGGACGACGGTGGGGGACGAACCTACCTCGAGTGGATGTTTGACGCCTGGGGCTGGACGCTTTCTGTAGCGGGCAGCGCTTGGGTGGTGGCTATTGCGTCGGGGTGCCTCATGGGCACCCTGCGCACCTTGCCACAAGACACGCGTTTGAATGTTTGGTTAGCAAGATTCGCCAACGCGTGGGTGGAGCTGTTTCGCAACATCCCCGTGTTGGTCCAAATTTTTCTCTGGTACTTTGTGTTGCCCAAGGTCTTTCCGGCCATGCAACAAGTGCCGGGGTTTGTGCTGGTGGTGTTGGGCTTAGGCTTCTTCACGTCCTCACGCGTGGCCGAGATGCTGCGCGCCGGTATTCAAGCCATGCCACGCGGCCAGCGTTATGCGGCCATGGCGATGGGTTTTACCACTTGGCAAACGTACCGCTATGTGTTGTTGCCCATTGCGTTTCGCACCATTTGGCCGCCACTCACCAGCGAGTCGATGAACTTGCTCAAAAACTCATCGGTGGCTTTTGCGGTGTCGATTGCCGAACTCACCATGTACGCCATGCAAGTGCAAGAAGAAACCTCGCGTGGCATTGAGGTGTATTTGGCCGTGACGGCGTTGTACACCGTGTCAGCCTTTGCTGTGAACCGTGTGATGGCTCTTGTGGAGCGCCGTATGCAAATCCCTGGCTTGGTGGTTGCAGGCAATGTCGGCGGGGGGCACTGAGCATGAGCGCACTCGATTTTTCTTTTGTCGAATGGGACATCTTCAACAAGTTCGTGTTGAAGGGCATGTTGTTCAGCATTGAGCTGACCATCATCGCCACCGTGGGTGGCATTGTGTTTGGCACCATCCTCGCGCTCATGCGCTTGTCTGGCAACAAAGTGCTGGAACTGCCAGCCGTTATTTATGTAAACGGCATGCGCTCCATCCCCTTGGTGATGGTGATTCTGTGGTTCTTCTTACTCATTCCATTTTTGATTGGCCGCTCCATCGGCGCTGAGTTGTCAGCCACGATCACCTTTGTGGCCTTTGAAGCGGCGTACTTTAGCGAAATCATGCGCGCGGGCATCCAGTCCATTCCGCGTGGTCAGGTGATGGCAGGCCAAGCCTTGGGCATGAGCTACAGCCAGAACATGCGCCTGATTGTGTTGCCCCAAGCCTTTCGCAACATGATTCCTGTGTTGCTCACGCAAACCATCATCTTGTTCCAAGACACCTCGCTGGTCTACGCCATTGGCGCCTATGACTTGCTCAAGGGCTTTGTCACTGCAGGCAAGATTTATGGCCGCGTGGAAGAGGTGTACATCTTGGCCGCCTTGGTGTATTTCGTGATTTGTTTTGGCCTGTCGGCCCTCGTGCGTCGCTTGCAAGCGCGCATTGCCATCATTCGTTAAGCGTCGCGAAGAATGCGCGTTCAAAATTCGAGCTGGAGTTCATCGTGATTGAATTAAAAAATGTTTCCAAGTGGTACGGCCCCGTTCAGGTGCTGAATAACTGTTCCACCAACATCCAAAAGGGTGAAGTGGTCGTGGTGTGTGGCCCATCAGGCTCGGGCAAATCCACCCTCATTAAAACCATCAACGCCTTGGAGCCTTTCCAACAAGGCGAGATTTTTGTAGACGGCATCGCCGTGCACGGTAAAGACACAGACTTGCCCAAACTGCGCAGTCGCGTGGGCATGGTGTTTCAGCACTTTGAGCTCTTCCCTCATTTGTCGGTGACCGACAACCTGACCATTGCGCAGCAAAAGGTCTTGGGTCGCAGCGAAGAAGAAGCCCGTGCCCATGGTTTGAAATATTTGGAACGCGTGGGCCTGATGGCGCACAAAGACAAGTTCCCAGGCCAGCTCTCAGGTGGCCAACAACAACGCGTGGCCATTGCCCGTGCCCTGAGCATGGACCCCATCGTGATGTTGTTTGACGAACCCACATCAGCACTTGATCCCGAGATGGTGGGTGAGGTGTTGGACGTGATGGTGGACTTGGCCAACGAAGGCATGACCATGATGTGCGTGACCCATGAAATGGGCTTCGCCCGCAAAGTGGGTAGCCGCGTGATCTTCATGGATGTGGGCGGCAAGGTGTTGGAAGATTGCTCGAAAGATGAGTTCTTCAACCATCCAGAAAACCGTCAGCCACGGACCAAAGAATTCTTGAACAAGATCTTGGCGCACTGATACCTAATTGGGGTCAGATTCCAATTAATTAGGCGCCTCTTGGTGGGGCGCCTTTTTCTTTGTCTTGTATTGTTTGCATTTGTCAAGGTTTCGCGCCGGAGAGGTGCGCGCAGCTTGGGCGCACCAACAGTCCAAACCAAACATCTGTCAGCCGCAGTCTGTGGGTAGAGGGCATGGGCAGGTGACGATTTCTGGTACCCCAGCATGAGGAACCTGCCCATGCCCTCTGCCCACAGCGAGCCCAGAAACAAAAAAGCGACAATCAGGGCATGACGCAAGAACTCACCATCACAAGACCCGACGACTGGCACCTGCACGTGCGCGATGGCGCTGCACTCAACACCGTGGTGCCCCACACCGCCGCCGAATTTGGCCGCGCCATCATCATGCCCAACCTCAAGCCTCCCGTCACCACCGCGGCCCAAGCGCTCGAGTACAAACAACGCATCTTGGCCGCCGTGCCACAAGGTATGAGCTTCGAGCCTTTGATGACGCTCTACCTCACTGACAACTTGCCCGCTGACGAAATCGCCCGCGCCAAAGACGCAGGTGTGGTCGCCGCGAAGCTTTACCCAGCCGGCGCCACCACCAACAGCGATGCCGGTGTGACCGATTTGCGCAAGACCTACCAAACACTTGAAGCCATGCAAAAAGCAGGTATGTTGTTGTTGGTGCACGGCGAAGTCACCAGCAGCGACATCGACTTGTTTGACCGCGAAGCCGTGTTCATCGACACCCAGCTCATCCCGTTGCGCAAAGACTTCCCCGAACTCAAAATTGTGTTCGAGCACATCACCACCGCCGAAGCCGCGCAATACGTGGCTGCGAGCGACAAGTACACCGGCGCCACCATCACCGCGCACCATTTGCTGTACAACCGCAACGCCATCTTTACTGGCGGCATTCGCCCGCATTACTACTGCTTGCCTGTGTTGAAGCGCGAGACACATCGACAAGCCTTGGTCAAAGCAGCCACCAGCGGCTCGCCCAAATTCTTCTTGGGTACCGACAGCGCACCGCACCCTGCACAGCTCAAAGAACACGCCACAGGTTGCGCCGGTTGCTACACCGCCCACGCGGCCATGCCCATGTACGCCGAAGCGTTTGACAATGCGGGCGCGCTCGACAAACTCGAAGACTTCGCCAGCTTCCACGGCGCAGACTTCTACGGTTTGCCACGTAACACCGGCACACTCACGCTGCGCAAAGAAAGCTGGACACCGCCCGAGAGCTTTGCATTCGGTGAGGCCGATTTAAAACCCCTGCGTTCTGGCGAGGCTTTGCCTTGGCGCGTGGTTTAAGTCCAACAACTGAAGGCTTTGCAGGCGCTGTTTTAGCCGACATCGATTGGTCTCAACCGTGGTTCGCGCCATGGCGTGAACTCGGCGAACCAACGGCGCGCCAAGCACTGCAACAGCAAAGCGTTGCCGAAGCTCTTAACGCCATCACATACGCAGCCAAGCGCGAGACCAGCGCGGGTTCGGGTGATATTGCGAGCAAAGCGAGCGTGAGCACGACCCGTGCTGGCCTCGCACTTGGCGATGCCAACGAAGTGAAGTTCGTCCCCCAATCAGCCCTGCCCGAAGGTCAAGCCTACGAAGACTTCATCTTCAAAACCGCGCAAGTCCCCACACGCGATGGCTCACACGATTTCTTCAATGGTTTGTGCTGGCACCGCTTCCCGTTGGCCAAGCGTCGCTTGAACCAGCTGCAAGCCGCCGAGATTGAAACCCAAGGCATTCGTTCCACGCGCGGCCCCGTGCGCGATGCGCTCACGTTGTTTGATGAAAACGTGGTGCTCATGCACGCGCCCGACGAAGTGTGGACTGCCTTGCAAGCGCGCGATTGGCTCAAGCTCTTTGTCGACTTGCGTGAGCAATGGCGGCATGTGCACCTTGTGCTATTCGGCCACGCCTTGCTTGAAAAATTGGTTACGCCGTACAAGTCCATCACCGGTCATGTGTATCGCGTGGACCGCCATGTCAATCCGCGCGACGAAGCCGCGGTAGATGCATGGTTGGTGCAAGACCTGCAACCTGCCAAGCTGGCCACCAAACCGTATGAGCCATTGCCCGTGTTGGGTGTGCCAGGGTGGTGGCCTGCTAACGAAGACCGCACTTACTACGAAGACGTGAACGTGTTTCGCCCTAAGCGCGAAGTAGTGGCGAAAACGGTCACTCGGTTCGCCTAATTTCTGTGTGGATTTTTCATTAACTTGCCTTGAATCTGCAGCATTCGCCTCTACCATTTGAGGCCGCGGACTTCTTCATTCCCCGCTAAAAAGGAAATCATGAAACGCATTCTTCTGTTCGTTCTCACCAACCTCGCCGTCATGGTGGTGCTGGGAGTCGTCGCCAGTTTGCTCGGCGTCAATCGCTACCTCACCGCCAACGGCTTGAACTTGTCGGCCTTGCTGGGTTTCTCGCTCATCATGGGTTTCGGCGGCGCCATCATTTCGCTCTTGATGAGCAAGCCCATGGCCAAATGGAGCACGGGCGCCCACGTCATCAACCAACCCAGCAACCAAGACGAAGCTTGGTTAGTGAGCGTGGTGCAACGCTTGTCGGAGCGTGCTGGCATTGCCATGCCTGAGGTGGCGATTTACGAAGGCGAGCCCAATGCATTTGCCACGGGTGCCTTTAAAAACTCAGCCTTGGTGGCGGTGTCTACCGGTTTGCTGCAAGGCATGACCAAAGAAGAAATTGAAGCGGTGTTGGGCCACGAGATCGCCCACGTGGCCAACGGTGACATGGTGACGCTCACACTCATCCAAGGTGTGCTCAACACCTTTGTGGTGTTCTTGAGCCGCGTCATCGGTTACTTTGTGGACAATATGTTGCGCAGCAAAGACGACGAATCCACCGGCCCTGGTATGGGTTACTACATCACCAGTTTTGTGCTGGACATCGTGCTGGGCTTTGTGGCCAGCATGATCGTGGCGTGGTTCAGTCGCCAGCGTGAGTTCCGCGCGGACGAAGGCTCGGCACAGCTCTTGGGCAACAAGCAACCCATGATCAACGCTTTGGCCCGTTTGAACAGCATGCAAGCCGGTGACTTGCCACCTAGTGTGGCCGCGATGGGCATCACCGGTGGATTGGGTAAGTTGTTTGCTTCACATCCACCGTTGGAAGAGCGTATTGCAGCATTGCAAAACGCGCGCTGATCGTTGAGCGCAGCCCAATCCTCTTGGACGGTCGCCGTGCGCCAAGCGGTGGCGACCGTTGCCATTCAGCCTGACGCTGCACTCACACCTGCGCAAAAACGTTTCAATACCTTGTTGGCGCGCGTGTCGGCCTTGTCTGATTCGATTGCCACGTTAGAGGCTTTGTCTACCCAGCATCGCAGCAGCCACTTGACGGCGATGAACGCGTTGAAGAACCAAGAAGACGCCGCTCGTAAAAATCTGTTGCTGTTTTTAGATGCGTGTTTGCACAACACCGAACTGACCGCCACACACCGGCGTAGTGCGACGCAAATCATCTTGGCACTGTGCGAAGCACTTGCGCATAAAAACGATGCCCAAGTACAAGCGGTGTTCAACCAACACCACAGCGAAGAAGACGCACAAGCTTTGGCCGAAGAGGCCCGCGCAGGCGCCGAACATGCCAAGGCCGTGTTTCAAGATTTGTTTGGCAAGCCCTTGCATGGCGCCGATAATTTGCACACGGCAGAGGCGGTATTTGAAGCGGGCTTGCGCCAATACCGTGAGCAGCAGCAACGCTTAGAAGACAAACGCCAAGCCAAGAAGGCGAAGAAGAAGCCAGCAGCCCGTCAACTCAAAGACGCGCAGCAAAAGATGGATGCCAACACCGCGCTGCGCACCGTGTATCGCCAACTGGCCAGCGCTTTGCACCCCGACCGTGAACCCGACGAGGCTGAGCGCTTGCGCAAGACCGCACTGATGAGTGAAGTCAATGCCGCTTATGACCGCAAGAACTTGTCGGAACTGCTCAAGTTGCAACTGCACATTGCCCAAATCGACAGCGCGGCCTTGAGCCGTATGGCTGACGACAAACTCAACGCCATGTGTCTGCTGCTGAAAGAGCAAGTGGAAGCGCTGGAAGAAGACGAAGCACAAGCCCAGTTTGAAATTCGTCACTATCTGGGTGTGAACGAACTCGACCACATCAGCGCCGAGAGCTTGGCACGCGCGCTGGCCATTCAGCTGCGTGACAAAGAGCACGAGGTCGATACGCTAGAGCGTGACCTGCGCCGCATTCAGAGCGAAGCAGAGCTCAAACGCTGGCTCAAAGAACAAACGCAACTGGCCAAAGAAGCGCGGGCAGAGCTGACAGATTTAGACCGCTTGCTGTACCGATAAAAAAACAGCGCCCTAGATGGGCGCTGTTCAACCATTCAACCGCTGAGTTCTTAGCCCGGAATATCCGGCTCCACCAGTTTGGCCAATTGCTCTAACGACTCTTGCCATCCGAGGTAGCACATCTCCAAAGGAATGGCATCTGGAATGCCTGCTTGGGTGACGTTCAACTCAATACCGCAAATCACGGGCGTTAGTGAAACCGTCACCTCCAACACGCCAGGTAAGTTAGGGTCTTCAAACTTATCGGTGTAGCGGATGCGTTCGTTGGGGACAAGTTCAAGGTATTCGCCGCCAAACGAATGACTGTTCCCACTGCCGAAGTGATGAAACGACATGCGGAACGTTCCACCTACTTTTGCATCGAGGTGATGCACGGTGCAAGTGAAGCCGAAAGGCGGCAACCACTTGGCCAAAGCACCACCTTCTAGAAAAGCGCGATAGACCTTCTCGGGCGATGTTTTCAAAACGCGGTGAAGGTGAACACTTCGACTGGACATACTTCGCTCCTCTAGAAAAAGACTCAACACGTGTAACGCTTAAACCGGCAAGTAACCGTCCACCGACAAGTAGCGTTCGCCTGTGTCGTAGTTGAAACCCAGCACCGTGGCACCTGCGGGAATCTCAGGCAGCTTTTGCGCAATCGCGGCCAAGGTGGCGCCGGACGAAATGCCGACCAACAAACCTTCTTCGGCTGCACTGCGGCGACCCATTTCGCGGGCGGCGTCAGCTTCGACTTGAATCACGCCATCGAGCAAGGCGGTGTCCAAGTTCTTCGGAATGAAGCCCGCGCCAATGCCTTGAATGGGGTGGGGCGCAGGCGCGCCGCCTGAAATGACGGGCGAAGCGGTGGGCTCCACCGCATACACCTTGAGGTTAGGCCACTTGGCTTTGAGCACTTGCGCTACACCACTCAAGTGACCGCCCGTGCCCACGCCGGTGATGAGCACATCCACGCCTTCGGGGAAGTCCGCGATGATTTCTTGCGCGGTGGTGCGTGTGTGCACCTCGATGTTGGCGGGATTTTCAAACTGTTGTGGAATCCATGCGCCCGGTGTTTGTGCGGCCAGTTCCTCGGCACGAGCGATGGCGCCCTTCATACCTTTTTCGCGTGGCGTCAAATCAAACGTGGCACCGTAGGCCAACATCAAGCGGCGGCGTTCAATGCTCATGCTGTCGGGCATGACCAAGATGAGTTTGTAGCCTTTGACTGCAGCAACCATGGCGAGGCCCACGCCTGTGTTGCCCGAGGTGGGTTCGATGATGGTGCCACCCGCTTTGAGTGCACCCGACTTTTCAGCGGCTTCCACCATCGCCAAAGCGATGCGGTCTTTGATAGAGCCACCGGGGTTGGTGCGCTCGGACTTGACCCACACCTGATGTGTGTTGCCAAACAAACGGTTGATACGAATGTGTGGTGTGTGGCCGATGGTGTCTAAAACGCTGCTGGCTTTCATGGTTTGCTCCTAGAGGAAATGATGTGTCGTGCGACGGCTTCACCGACTTTAATGCCATCCACACCTGCCGACAAAATGCCGCCCGCATAACCCGCGCCTTCACCTGCGGGGAACAGGCCTGCGAGGTTAGGGCTTTGCAAGCTGTCGTCTTCGCGGGCGATGCGCAGGGGCGATGAGGTGCGTGTTTCCACGCCCGTCATCACCGCGTCGTGCATGTCAAAGCCTTTGATCTTGCGGCCAAACACGGGCAGCGCTTCGCGCATAGCGGTGATGGCGTAATCAGGCAGTGCGCTGTTCAGGCTGACCATCTTCACGCCAGGTTTGTAGGATGGTTCTACGCTGCCGAGCGCGGTGGATGCACGGTCAGCCACAAAGTCGCCCACCAGTTGCGCGGGCGCTTCGTAGGTGCTGCCGCCTAATGTGTAAGCGTGGGCTTCGAGTTGGCGTTGCAGCACAAGGCCAGCGAGTGGGTGGTAGCCACCGGGCGCATCGTGCGTGGTGTGGCGCACGGCGTTGCCGAGTTCTTGACCCAACTCGGCTTCAAAAGCGGCGGGGTCGGTGGGGTAATCGCTGGGGTCAATGCCCACCACGATGCCGGCGTTGGCGTTGCGCTCAGCCCGTGAGTATTGGCTCATGCCGTTGGTCACCACGCGGCCCGCTTCGCTGGTGGCCGCCACCACCGTGCCGCCGGGGCACATGCAAAAGCTGTACACGGCGCGGCCGTTTTCGGCGTGGTGCACCAGCTTGTAGTCGGCAGCGCCCAGCAGAGGGTGACCGGCGTGTTGGCCCCAACGTGCGCGGTCAATCACGCCTTGCGGATGCTCAATACGCACGCCCACCGAAAACGGTTTGGCCTCCATCGCCACCGCATGACGGTGCAACATGGTGAAGGTGTCGCGCGAGCTGTGGCCCAGCGCCATCACCACATGGTGGGCGGGCAGGGTGTAGGTTTCGCCGGTGGCATGGTTGTGAATCCGCAGGGCTTGCAACTGGCGTTGATCGTCGTATGCCACATCGGTCACGCGTTGTTCAAAGCGCACCTCGCCACCGAGTCGAATGATTTCTTCGCGCAGACCTTCCACCACTTTCACCAGCTTGAAGGTACCGATGTGGGGATGCGCGGTGAACAAAATTTCTTCGGGCGCACCAAAACGCACAAACTCGTTCATCACCTTGCGGCCTAAGTGGCGCGGGTCTTTGATTTGGCTGTACAGCTTGCCATCCGAGAACGTGCCAGCACCGCCTTCGCCGAACTGCACATTGCTCTCGACGTTCAAAATCTTTTTACGCCACAGGCCCCACGTGTCTTTGGTGCGTTGACGCACGGTGGTGCCGCGCTCAATCACGATGGGTTTGAAGCCCATTTGCGCCAACACCAGTGCCGCAAAAATACCGCAGGGGCCAAAGCCCACCACCACAGGTCGTTCGCCCGCATGCATGCCCCAGTCGCCCGGTGCATGCGCAGGCGCGTGCCATGTCATGTCGGGCGTGGGCTGGATGTGCGAGTTCTTTGCGTACTTGGCCAACAGCGCGGCTTCTTGCGAAGCGTCTGCCAACGTGATGTCCACGATGTAGACCACCAACAAGTTTTGTTTGCGTGCATCAAAGCTGCGTTTGAACACATCCAGTGTGGCGATAGCGTCTGTTGACATGCCCAAGGCTTCAGCGGCAAGTGTGCGCAGTGCGTCAACGGGGTGAGGTGGAAGTTGACGGTCTGCCTCGGTTTCGGCGGGCGCATCGGCGGCGCGGCGTTCTTCTACGGGAAGGGCAGACAGCGGGAGTTTGAGTTCTGAGAGTCGAATCACAAGCGTGTGGCCCGTGGTGATCGGGCAAGTTATGTCGAGAGCCTTGATTATCCGTCGATAATCAAACTGTGAAGCTCGCTAGGCCGTCGCTGGTGCAATCTGGGAAACCAGGCACTGGAGGAACGTCCGGACTGCGAAGGACAGCGTAAGAGGTAACACCTCTCCACCGTGAGGTGAGGATCAGAGCAACAGAGACGAGCCGCTTTAGTGCGGGTGAAACGGGCAATCTCTACGCGCAGCAATACCAAGTAGGCCAGCCCCGAGCGGCGCGGTTCGCCGCGCTTCTTGATCTTGTGGTCCGCAGGAATGGTTGGCGGGTAGGTAGCACCGAGCCGAGTGGGTGACCCTCGGCCCAGATTAATGACGGTCACGCCGTGGGCAACCACGGTGCACAGAATCCGGCGTATCGGCGAGCTTCACACTTTTCATAGGCTTCCACCGCAAATGTGGCCGGTTGAGGCGAATCTGTTTGCAGCGTGACTTGGCCTGCTTTCAGCACCAGCGCGTGGCCCGCCTCCACAAAGTAGTCGGTGGTGTCATTGGCCATCGTCACCCACAAACGACCGCTGACCACATGCAGCTGCGTGTGGGGGACGGCCTGCAAAGTTTGACATTTGCTGGGTGAGAGGTAGTGCAGCACTGACGACATAAACGCTCCTTGATGGGATGAATGTCGCTTTTTGCGCGGCCTTTGCCCATTCACACGGATGAACGATTCACACCATCGCAATTCATCGCTTGATCTATCTGTTCGTCTCAAAAAGGGTTGAATCTGTACTGGTTGAAATCGATTTTTGGTTGAATCTGTACGGCACAATGGTTTGACATGCCCAGCCACTCAACTGACCCTTCGCAGCCCTTGTACGCGCAAATTGCGCAGGGCATCGCGCAGCTGATTGATGGGCACGTGTTCAAGGCTGGCAAGCGTTTGCCCTCGGTGCGCGAAGTGGCGGCACAAAATACGGTCTCGGTTTCGACGGCGGTTCAGGCCTACCGTTGGTTGGAAGAGCGCAACCTCATCACGGCAAAACCAAAGTCTGGTTATTACGTGGCGTCTCGTAACAAAGGCCCCGCGCTGCCTGCTACCAGTCGCCCGCCTAAATACAGTTTGCAGGTCGACAGTCAAAACCGTTCAGAGCAAATTGGCTTAGAAAATTTCCCTGGTCCCATCGTGAGCTTTGGTGGCACTTGCCCCAAAGACCCAGATTTTTTTGACGAAGCGCGTGTGCGTGCCGCCGTCAACCGGGCTACGCGTGAACACCGCTTCAGCTTGGTGGCTTACACCGATTCATCCGGTACGCCGGCTCTGAAAGAGTCGGTGTCGCGACGTGCCTTGCATTTGGGGTGCAGATTGCAGCCAGACAACATTCTCATCACGGCCAGTTGCATCAATGCGGTCAGTATGTGTTTGCGTGCGGTGACCAAACCAAGCGATGTCGTGGCGTTGGAGTCACCCACACATTTTGGTTTTCTGGATTTGATTGAGTCTTTGAATCTGCGCGCGCTCGAAATACCGACACACCCCAAAGATGGCATGTCGCTGTCAGCACTTCAGCTGGCGCTGGACACGCAGCCCATCAAGGCGGTATTGAGCGTGCCCACACTGTCCAACCCCTTGGGCGCAGTGATGAAGAACGCCGATAAAAAAGTCTTGGTGCAGATGCTGACCAAACATCAGGTGCCACTGATTGAGGATGTGGTGTTCAACGATTTGCTGGCCTCGGATGAGCGCCGCAAAGCAGCCAAAGCCTATGACGTGGATGGCTGGGTGATGGTGTGTGGCTCGTTTTCAAAAACACTCACGCCGGGCGTGCGTATGGGTTGGTGTGAGGCTGGTCGCTGGAAAGACAGTGTGATGCGTTTGAAAAGCGTGCACGGCATTCAGACCACCGATGTGTTGGAACACGCTTTGGCAGACTTGCTGACGCAAGGCAACTACGAGGCACGCATGCGTCGGCTCAGTGGCTTCTTGCGTGAACGCCTAGAAGAGGCGCGCAGCATCATCAGTGAATGTTTTCCCAGTGGCACGCGAGTGAGTCGCCCTGCATCCGGCTACACCTTGTGGGTGGAGTTGCCAGAAACGTTCAACACCATGGAACTGTTCAAGCAATGCATGGCTCAAGGCATCAGCTTTGGCCCAGGCGCGTTGTTCACGGCCACCGACAGGTTTGACCATTGTTTGCGCTTAAGCTTTGCTGGTACATGGACCGATGTGGAGCGCCAAGCCTTGCGCAAAATTGGTGAAATTTCTAAGGGCGTTGCGTGAGTTCATATGAAATCCCTGTGGTGCAAGAAACCGCACTCAGTAAATCGATGGTGTTTTCAGACATCGACATTCAAAGCCGCATGAGCGTGGCGCGGCCCGACGAGCTGCAGTTTGAATACACACGTTTGATGATGGGCGTGCTGTTGTTGCAACCTCAACCCAAACGCATCTTGATGGTCGGCTTGGGTGGCGGTTCGTTGGCGAAGTTTTGTTATAAGCATTTGCCTGACACGCACATCACGGTGGTGGAAATCAACCCGCATGTCATTGCGCTGCGCCAAAGTTTTTGCATTCCTGACGACGATGTGCGTTTTCAAGTGGTGCAGATGGATGCCGCGGATTTCATGGCGCGCACCGAGCAAACCTTTGATGTGGTGTTTGTCGATGGCTTTGACCAACACGGCTTGCCCGAGCAATTGTGTTCGCCGCAGTTTTATTCAGACTGTCGCCGCGTGTTGAAAACCGGTGGTGTGACGGTGGCCAACTTGCACCGTTTCAGCGCTTACCGCGATGTGTATGTGGACCGTATTGAAGCAGTGTTTGATGGTGCGCTTTGGGTGGTCAACGCACCGGGCACGACCAACTGTGTGGTGTTTGCGGTGCATGATTTTTCTAAAGAGATAAAACTCACGTTCAGCAAACACAAACCTTCGCACATGAGTGATGAGGCGTGGGCGCAAATTTCATCCAGCGTGGCACGGGTGTTTTTGGCCACGCAGAAAGTAACCGAAGCTTAAAACGCGGCTGCGTGTTCGACCACACGCGGTGCCATGGACATGGTGGTGCCCACAAAGCCTTGTCTTTCAAAATACGTCGCCATGACTTCTCGGAACGCGTCAGGACCCACCATGCGCAAATTCAACTCCCCGCTGAAGCCGTTGGCGTTTTGCTTGTGTTCCACCGCAACCAGCTGTCGCGACGTGAGTTGCGCCAAGCTGCATAGCCAGTGAAAGGTCCGCGCTGGAATGCGCGGGCCTGTTGCCACTGCCACGATCACATCCTCTCCTTGCCACTGAAGTTGGTCGGTCATGACGATCACCCCCGATAGGTCGGGTCGCATTTGATAGGGCAGCAGCGAACCTTCTTGTCGCCAAGCGCAGTGAAAACTTTGGCAAGGCTCGGGTGGGCGTGTGCTGTAAATATTGCAGCCGTGGTTCACGCAATGCGCGCAGGCTTTGCCTAAGTGGGCTGTGGCAACAGGGGTTCGAACATGCAGCCAACCTTCGCAACACGCGGTGCATGGCTGGCAGTTTCTCTGGTTGATGACAGGCATGTTGAAACCATAGCCAACCCCCGTGTATCAATAAGTGACGTCTGCGTCATTCACGTTTGAATGACGCAGATGTCATTCGCCCGCCAAGCTACGAATACGCTCCACATGCGCCAGTAACGAGCGCATGGCCACGGGCCACAAACGCGGTGGCACATCGTCATAAGCCAGTTGCACCCAATCGTCCATGCTGCCTTCGGGGTGTTGTTGCATCACCTTCAAAATTTTGGCTTCGCGTTTGAGGCGGTGCGCTTTGAGGTGGCTGATGCAGGCGCGTGCATCGTGGGGCTCATCCCATAAATTGCCCAACACATAGCCGTGTGCGGGCAAGATGAAATCAATGCGGTCTTGTTCACAAGCGACCAGCAGTTTGTCTAGCGAGTTGAGGTAATCGTTCATATTGCCATCGGGCGGGTCGATGACGGTGGTGCTGCCGTTGAGCACATGGTCACCGCTGAACAGCAAGCCATCTTCTTCCAACACCAAGCACAGGTGATTGGCCGCATGGCCCGGTGTGTGGATGACGCGCAAGGTGTGCGTGACATGGTTGCCTTGCAACACCAAACGTTCCCCATCGCTGACTTCTCGGTCAGGTGTGAACGCGCTGGCTGCGCGTGCGCTGGGGTGTGACGCCAAGCCAAGAATGGGTGGTGTGTGCCCGTGCTGGGCGCACATGGCTTGCAGCGGTGCCGCGCCCGGCGAGTGGTCGGGGTGCGAATGGGTGCACACGATGTAGCGGATGTTGCCGCCTGATGCACGCCACAAACGGTCCAGATGTTCGGTGTCGGCAGGACCGGGATCGATGGCGGCGTAGCCCGTGTCGGGGTCGCCCACCAAATAGCTATTGGTGCCGGGGCCTGTCATCACGCCTGGGTTAGGGGCGGTGAGGCGTTGCACATTTTTCAGCAACAACACGGGTTGGTCGGTCAGCCAATCGAGGTGGTGCAGCATTTGCCCATCGGGGCAGGTGAGGGCCAGCTCGCCAAACGGGCCTTCGTGTTCCATGTAGCGCGCTTCTTTTCCGCCTAGCCAACCCGCACGCGGGCAGCTGGTGAACCAGGGTTGCTCGGTAGCGCAGTCGGTCAACACGCTGTCTACCGTGGCGTAGCTTTGCAAACGTTCCAGCGTTTTGATGGTGGGGTAGATGATGAAAAAGTTGCCTTCAGCGTGGCGTGTCAAGGCATCGACCGGGCGCACCCAGACTGGCTCGAACTGTTCTTTTTCATCGGCCACAGGCGTTTGCGCATCGGGCATGCGGGCAACGAGGAAGGGCACATCAAAGCGGCGGGGCAAGTCGCGGTCGGTGATCCAGTGGGCCAACACAAACACCTCGTCCGCGGCGAGCGTCAGGCCGCGTGCCGCGCATTGCTGTGCAAAGTCGCCGCCTGAGGCTTTGCGGTCAAGCGCGGCGATGTCTGCGGCGTTGGCCATTTGCCCGTTGGTGTGACGGGCTAACAAGATGCCTAGTTCTTCAAAGCTTTCACGAATGGCGGCAATCGCTTGGGTGAGGTGCACATCGCTTTGCGTGGCGCGGCGCTTGGCGTGGCCGTGGGCCTGTGCGTCAGCCGCGTCAATGCCGCCACCCGGAAACACATACGCGCCTGGTGCAAAACTGGCGGTCATTGAGCGACGCGTCATCAGCACTTCTAGACCTTGCGGGCCATCGCGCAACAACAGCACGGTGGCGGCGGGCAACACGCGCGCGGGTTCTTGGTGGGGGTGTAGGAGTTGGGTAGAGCGGGCCATGGACACATTATGAAGAAATTGCACGGGCGCTCGTTGTACCGTGCGGATCTGCGTGTTTACCCTTGCGTAAAAGCCGCATCGATTTGGAGGCGGCTTGCCATAACAATTTGCCTAAGACAGTTTCTAGGAGTTACCTATATGCAAAGACGCACATTCAAAACCGCACTGGGCTTCGCACTCACTTTGGCCGCACTCAGCGTGCCGCAATTCGCCACGGCTCAAGCATGGCCAAGCAAACAGCCCATCAAATTGGTGGCGGTGTTTCCGCCTGGTGGTTCTGTGGATCAAGTGGCGCGCATCATTGGTCAGCCTTTGGCACAGCAGTTGGGCCAAAGCGTGATTGTGGAAAACCGTGGTGGTGCATCAGGTGCCATTGGCACTGCGGCAGTGGCGCAGTCGGCCCCCGATGGCTACACCTTTGCCGTGGTGTTTGACACGCATGGCGTGAACCCAGCCCTCAACCCCAATTTGCCTTATGACACCAAAAAAGACCTGACACCGTTGGTGTTGGTGGGCACATCGCCCATGGTGTTGGCCACGCATGTCAACTCTGAATACAAAACTTTCAAAGATGTGGTGGATGCTGCCAAAGCGAAAAAGAACGTGAGCTTTGGCACCATCGGCAACGGCAGCTTGGGCCATTTGGCCATGGCCTTGCTGGGCAAAGATGCCAATGTGGAATGGGCACATGTGCCCTACAAAGGGGGTGGTCCCTTGATGAGTGATGCCATTTCGGGCCACGTGCCTTTGTCCATCGCTTCGGTGTTTGTGACCAAGCCTCATATCGACAGTGGTCGCATGCGCCCCTTGGCGGTGACGACCAGCAAACGCGCTGCGGATTTGCCCAATGTGCCCACCATTGCTGAAAACGGTTACCCCGGCTTTGAAGCGCCCGCATGGTGGGCTGTGTTGGCCCCAGCCAAGACACCACCCGAGATCGTCAAGCGCATGAACGAAGAACTCAACAAGGTGTTGAAAAACCCTGAAGTCGCCAAGAAGCTTGACGCGCAGGGCATTGACATCATGGGTGGCAGCTCAGCGCAAGCAGGTGTGTTCATCGACAAGCAGATGAACATTTGGGCCAAGGTCGTGAAGGACAACGGCATCAAGGCCGATTGATTTTTCTTAGCGTGGCGCTTCACCGTCAGGCGTGACTTGCAGCGCTACCAAAAAGCGCGCCACCATGTTGTAAGTGGCAATCGCGATGGTCAGCTCCACCAGTTCTGTGGTGGTGAAGCGCTCTTGCAACGCGGCAAACAGCGCATCGTCTACTTTGACGTTGCGGGTCATTTGCGCGGCGTATTGCACGACCAAACGCTCGATGTCGTTCAATGCCGCATCGGTGATGGTTTGGCAAGCATCGCCTTGCACCACACGGTTCAAGGCGTCTAGCTGGTCTTGTGTGCCACCGGCGGTCAAGAAATCGGGCGCGTGGTGGTGGTACTCGTACGTGGCGCCGGTCAGCAAGGCCACGGTGCAAATGCCCAGCTCGCACAACTTGCGACTGGTGGGCAGGCCGGTGCGCACGTTTTTCAAATACACATTCCAGCCACGTGCCACGGGCTCGCTCCACAGCAGCGCGCGGTCAAGGTTCATCAGTTCACCGCCGCGACGAGCGAGGATGGCGTCGACCAAGTCTTGGGGTTGGTGCTTTTGTTCGGGGGTCCAGGCAGGAATGCGCATGTGTTGTTGAGTGGTTTAAAAATAGGCGGTGAGCATAAGCGCAAGCGAGAAAAAGGGCTGACCATTCAGCGACACCGGCGTACCCGATAATCGACGCATGCGAATTCGCTTCACCAAAATGCAGGGCGCAGGCAACGACTTCGTGGTCTTGGACGAGACCACGCAGCGTTTGAACCTCACGCCCGCCCACTACCGTTTTCTGGCTGATCGCCACTTTGGCGTGGGCGCAGACCAAATTCTCACTGTGCGCCCCGCGCCGCAGCCGGATGTGGACTTTGAGTACGTTATCCACAACGCCGATGGCGGCGAGGTGGAGCAGTGCGGCAACGGCTCGCGCTGCTTTGTGCGCTTTGTGCGCGAACAAGGCCTGACTGACAAAACCACGGTGCGCGTCAAAGTGCATGGTGGCGTCATCACCCTCCAAGAAATGCCAGATGGCCAAGTGACGGTGGACATGGGCGCGCCTGTGTTTGACTTGCCCCAAGTTCCGTTTGCCGCAGCGCAAGCGACGGCTGTCAATGACACCACTTGGCAATTGGCCCTCAGCAACGGCGACGCCGTGAAGATGGGTGTGGTGTCCATGGGCAACCCGCACGCGGTGCAAGTGGTGGCCGATGTCGATACCGCCCCTGTGCTGGCGCAAGGCCCTTTGATTGAAAACCACGCCGCTTTTCCTAAGCGTGTGAATGCAGGCTTCATGCAAGTGCTCAGCCGCAACGCCGTGCGCTTGCGTGTGTTCGAGCGAGGTGCGGGCGAAACCTTGGCGTGTGGCACCGGCGCTTGTGCGGCAGTGGTCACCGGCATTCGCTGGGGCCTGCTGGATTCGCGCGTGACCGTGCAAACCCACGGCGGCACACTCACCATTGAATGGCAGGGCGGCGACACACCTGTGCGCATGACCGGCCCAGCCACCACCGTCTTCCAAGGCGAAATTACCATTCCAGACACCCTATGAACAACGCAGCCATGAACCCCATCACCGAAGACGACATCGCCAATTTCTTGGTGAACACGCCTGATTTTTTTGAACGTCACGCCGAACTGTTGTCAGCCGTCAAACTGACCAGCCCTCACAGCCACCGCGCCGTGAGCTTGCAAGAGCGTCAAGCCGAAATGATGCGCGAGAAGATTCGTGCATTGGAGTTACGCATGATGGACATGATGCGCCACGGCACAGAAAACGAGGTATTGATTGAACGCATGCAGCGTTGGGTCAAAACCCTGTTGATGACCAACAACGCGCGTGATTTGCCACACACCATTGCCGACCACATCCAACACGACTTCATGGTGCCGCAGGTGGCCATCAAGGTGTGGGGCGTGCACGAAGACTTCAAAATTGAGCCGTTCGCACAAAGTGTGATTGACCCCATCAAAGACTTTGCGGCTTCATTGACCACGCCCTACGTTGGTATCAACAACAACTTTGACGCCGTGCAATGGCTGGCTGACCCCGCCGCCGCGCAGTCGGTGGCCTTCATCGCCCTGCGTGCCACACGCCCCGAAGACACGCCACAAACCGCGGCCGAGCAGCCCGTGATTGGTTTGTTGGTCTTGGCCTCGCCTGATCCGCAGCGCTATTACGAAGGCATGGGCACCACCATCATCGAACGCATGGGTGACTTGGCCAGCGCGGCACTTTCTCACTTGCGTTAAAAAACAAGCATTCAAAGCACATGGACTTGGTCGCCCGCTACCTCGACCATGTTCGCTTTGAAAAGCGCTTGGCCGAGCGCACCGTCACGCTCTACACCCTAGATCTAGAAAAGCTCACTGACTACGCGGCCCAAGCCAACGTGTCGCTAGAGGCAGTGCAGAGCACGCACATACGCCGCTGGGTGGCGCAGATGCACAGCGGTGGCCGCAGCGGGCGTGGCATTGCGCTCATCCTCTCGGGTTGGCGCGGTTTTTATGTATGGCTGGGCCGTCAAGGTTTGGTCCTCAGCAACCCCGTGCAAGACGTGCGCGCCCCCAAAGCCCCTAAGCCCTTACCCAAAGCCTTGAGTGTGGACGATGCCGTGCAACTGGCCGAATACCACGCCGCTCCCGACGTTGCAGACCCGTGGCTAGAGTGTCGCGACGCTGCGCTGGTGGAGTTGCTGTACGGCTGCGGTCTGCGTGTGGGCGAGCTGGTGGGCCTAGATGTGCAAGCCGGTGCACAAGCCAAAGGCTGGATTGACTTTGAAGGCGGCGAAGCCCACGTGCTGGGCAAAGGCAGCAAGCGACGCAGCGTGCCCATTGGTGGCAAAGCGCTAGAGGCCATGCAAGCGTGGGTGGCGGTGCGCGACCAAGGCCTGACACCCGCCACTGCCGAACAAACCGCGATGTTCATTGGCCGCAACGGAACCCGCCTGACTGCGCAAGCCGTGTGGCAGCGCCTGCGTCAGCGCAGTTTGAAAGCGGGCTTGTCGACGCCCGTGCACCCACACATGCTGCGCCACTCGTTCGCCAGCCATGTCTTGCAGTCCAGCCAAGATTTGCGCGGGGTGCAAGAGCTGCTGGGGCACGCCAATATCACCACCACGCAGGTGTACACGCGGTTGGACTTTCAGCATTTGGCGCAGGCGTATGACTCTGCGCATCCTCGGGCGCGTAAGAAGTAACTTTTGTTCGTTGCGCTCAGTGCGGCCCAAGTCAGGGGTGAGGCAGGCGCATCGGCTCATGCGTCGCTGCGCGCCAAAATCGCCTCAACGCCTACCCCACCCCTGACTTGGACCTTGTTGGTGAACCAACATTGGCCTGCGTCACGCTTCGCGCTCCGGTACGCGACGTGGTGAAGCGAAATAAACCGCAAAGCACAAGCCAAACCACCAACGACTCAAACGACAATCGAGTCAATGAAAACAATCAAGCTAAGAGAAGGTAAAGAGCGTTCTGCCTTGCGCCGCCATCCGTGGGTTTTTGACAGCGCCATTGCCAAAGGCAGCGGCGATGCCGGTGAAACCGTGCGCGTGGAAGCCAACGATGGCCAGTTCCTCGGCTGGGCTTCGTTCAGTCCCGAATCGAAGATCCGGGCGCGCATTTGGAGTTTTGACGAAAGCCAACGCATTGACGCCTCGTTCTTCAAAGCCTCCATCGCCCGCGCCATTGCAGCGCGTAGCCGGTTTGACATTCAAAGCAACGGCGTGCGTTTGATTCATGGTGAGTCCGATGGTTTGCCTGGCCTCATCGTGGACCGCTACGACGACATCTTGGTGGCCTCGTTTCTGTCGTGCGGTACCGAACGCTGGAAGAGTGCCATTGCCGACGAATTGCTGGCGCAAACAGGCCTCACCAAACTCTACGAACGCTCGGACTCGAATGTGCGCAAGCTCGAAGGCTTGCCCGAAGTCACGGGTTGGTTGCGCGGCGAGGGCGCTACGGGCGTGGTGCTGCACGAGCACGATTGGCAGTTGTCGCTCGACGTGGCTGAGGGCCACAAGACGGGGTTTTATTTGGACCAACGCGACAGCCGCAAGAAGTTTGCTGATTACGCCAAGCGCTTGCAGTTTCAGCGCGTGCTCAATTGCTATTGCTACACCGGCGGCTTCACGGTTGCTGCTTTAGCTGGCGGTGCGGCGCATGTGACGTCGATTGACTCTTCTGGCCCAGCGATTGAGCTGGCCAAGGCCAACGTGGCACTGAACGGCTTTGACGCCGCACGCACCACGATGATGGATGCCGATGTGAACGCCTCGTTACGCCAATTCATTCGAGAAGGTCGCACGTTTGACGCCATCGTGCTTGACCCACCCAAGTTCGCGCCGTCTGCTGCACATGCTGACCGGGCAGCGCGTGCTTACAAAGATATCAACCGCTTGGCATTCAAACTGTTGGAGCACGGTGGCGTGCTGTTCACCTACAGCTGCTCGGGCGGCATCAGCGCGGACTTGTTTCACAAAATCATTGCCTCGGCGGGCATTGATGCGCCGTGTGATGGTTACATCAGCGAACGCATGCAAGGCGCGCCCGACCACCCGATGACGCTGACTTTTCCCGAGGGCGAATACCTCAAGGGTTTGGTGGTTGTTAAAGCGGCGGATCTGGTTGAAAAACCCAAGTCGGCCACAATATCAGGTTGATTGAAACGTTCAGAAATAAGGCTTCTCTTTTATGTTGATCCCCGCCACCATCCTGACCGGCTTTTTGGGCTCGGGCAAAACCACCTTGCTCAAGCGCGTGCTGACCGAGGCCCACGGCCAAAAAATTGCCATCATCGAAAACGAGTTTGGTGAAGAAAACATCGACAACGAAATCTTGGTGTCTGATACCAACGAGCAAATCATTCAAATGAACAATGGCTGTGTGTGCTGCTCTATTCGCGAAGACCTGCGCACCACGTTGCAACTGTTGGCTGCCAAAAAACGCAAAGGCTTGCTCGACTTTGAGCGCGTGGTGATTGAAACCACCGGCTTGGCCGACCCAGGCCCCGTGGCGCAAACCTTTTTCATGGACGACGAGATTGCAGAGAGCTTTTTGCTCGACTCCATCCTCACATTGGTAGACGCCAAACACGCCGCCCAGCAGTTGAACGACCGCCAAGAAGCGCGCCGCCAGGTGGGCTTTGCAGACCAAATCTTCATCAGCAAGGCAGATCTCGTGTCACCTGCTGAGTTGGATGCCTTGCAACACCGCTTGAAGCACATGAACCCACGCGCGCCACAAAAAGTAGCGCATTTCGGTGAAGTGGCCCTGAGCGAAGTGTTTGACCTGCGCGGCTTCAACCTGAACGCCAAGCTCGACATCGACCCGGACTTCTTGTCGGACGACGACCATCACCATCATCATGGCGAGCACTGCGACCATCCCTCGCACAAGCATGACCACGATCATGGCCATTCACACGATCACGCGCATTGCGACCATGACCATGTGCACGACGAACATTGCAACCACGGTCACCATCACCACCATGACGACGACGTGAAGAGTTTTGTCTACAAGTCCAAGCGCCAGTTCGATCCCGCCAAGCTGGAAGATTTCTTGGGTGCCATCGTCAACATCTACGGCCCCAAGATGCTGCGCTACAAAGGCGTGCTCAATATGAAGGGCACCGACAAGAAGGTGATCTTCCAAGGCGTACACCAGTTGATGGGCAGCGACTTGGGCCCTGATTGGGCCGAAGGCGAAGAGCGCATCAGCAAGATGGTGTTCATTGGCATTGACTTGCCCAAGGACATCTTGATTCAGGGGCTTGAGCAATCTCTGGTTTGATGAGTTTTGTCAGTTTTAACTAATTTATTGAACCCTTGGGGATTGTGGCTACAATCCCGCGCGCCAGACCCTGCCAGCACACCCGTGTTGGCTGAGGCCGCGAGGAGACCCACCGTGAACGCAAAATCCAAAAAAACCGCTTCTAAGAAGCCTGTTCCCGCTAAAAAATCGGCTAAGACAGTTGCAACGCCCAAAGCGGTTGCGAAGAAGGTTGTGAAAAAACCTGTGGCGGTGAAGACCCCCGCAAAGTCTGTCAAGCCAGCGGCTAAGAAGGCTGTACCCGTCAAAGCGGCTGCTAAGAAGGTGGTTGCTAAAAAGGCGCCTGCTAAAAAGCCAGTTGCTCCTAAGGCTGTACCTAAAAAAGTAGTCGCTAAGAAGGCGGCCGCACCTGTTAAAAAAGCAGTGGCTAAGAAAGTGCCTGCCAAAGTGGTGAAGGCACCTGCCAAAGCCGTCAAGGCACCGGCAAAAAACCTCAAAGCAGCAGCTAAACCTGTGGCTAAAAAAGCAGCGGCTAAACCCGCTGTCAAAGTTGCAGCCAAGACTGCACCAAAGGCGGGTCCCAAACCGGCAAGCAAAGTCGTTGCTAAACCTGCTGTCAAGGCGGCACCAGCTAAGAAGACATCTGCTGCAAAGCCCGCACCAGTCAAAGCTGCTGTGGTCAAGGCAGCCAAGCCAGCCAAAGAACCCAAAGTCAAAGTGGTGGCCGCGCCTGCACCCATCGTGCACGTGACGCCCATCATTCCTGGCTACACCCCAGTGGTGCACAAGAAAAACTCCAGAGCTGCCAAGATGGCAGCTTTGGTTCCACCCCCGCCAGCTCAAGTGGTTGCGTCCAACGCAGCCAAGAACAGCTTTATGCCGATGACGGCATCCTCCGCTCCAACCATTGTTCCCGTGATACCTAAAAAAGACGCCAAGCTCGCTAATAACTGGAAGACCAAAACGGCCGACCAACTGACCGATGCAGAAATCATCGCCATGCCCGACAGCGAGTACAT